>OCHC01000358.1_pt1 | contig 52924 bp, 72 predicted proteins | sample 1538641 | NCBI WGS metagenome assembly OCHC01 (sample SAMN04571714, study PRJEB22368) | human gut metagenome | biome: human gut; material: stool | host: Homo sapiens | place: Luxembourg | collected 2012-08-17
ATTGTTGGCAAGGCTTATGGCTGTTACAAACAGCCTTGGCGGAACGCTTGACGGTACTGCTACCTGTGCGCAAAAATACATTGATAGGCAACGTGCTCACAGGCTCTCATACAAGGTCATATATGGTTTATTTGGCGATAATCCTAACAATCCCTATCGTGAAGATGATATAAATAATGCCTATAAAGCTATTGAGGAAATGGAGAAACTGGTACAAAAGGTATATCCTGACCGGAGTGGCTTTTTGAAAAATGAAGAAAAACAATAACCCTCAAAACTGATGAAAAAAAGAATAAGAAATAAAATGATGAATAATCCCGGAAGGTATAAGCTACATCAGTATTTGAAATATGCTCACCAATGGGCGGATACAGTCAGCTATAAATGCCGGTTATATTTGATATTGGATAATGGGAAAATAGTAAAAACCGATTAATAACTAATTAGAATATGAATGAATTGGAACAAGATAAAAGATATGTTTTTGGAGATATGATTATAGTAGCCAGTATTGACGCAAATTCTAATCCTATCTTAAAAATTAGCACAGATGCCGGGAATGTGGTTGTAATGCCATCATCCGATAATAAGATTATTGTAAAATCAACCGTGGATAAATAAAAAATTAGAAGGAGGTAATTATGGGATCATTTATAGCAAGACAACCTAACGGATTACTCTGCCGTTGGAGTAGTGTTGTTGATAATATCACTCATTATAATATGAGCGACGAAGATTATATCGAATATCGTGCCGAGTGTGCGAGAAAGGAAGCAAGGTTAGATTTGCAGAATCCTTTCTTTGTCAGACCGTTCTCTGAAATTCTTGAAAAGCGAGATGAAGACTTGGTGCTTCTGTATATTAGCGTAATTGAAAACGAGCAAGATTATACTCCGGAGGAAGTGCTTGAAACGAAAAATAAAGTGAATCGTTTACAAACCGAGTTTGATAATTTTGTTAAGGAAGTGAGTAAACAGAAGGAGGTGAATAATGAGGGATAAATCTAGGGTGAAACACGTGATGGTACAGGCTAAAGTATCATGTGATACGGCTGAAAGGCTTGATAATATAGTAAAAAAGTATGGATTTGCGAGTAGATATAAGTGATGCAAGCATAAAGGAGTTTGAAGGAAAACCGTTGTGCTCGGAGTGTGGGAGATTGATATTTGACAGTAAAGGGGAAAATCCGCGTATGATACCGGGGAAGTGGCATGGGAAATTTCCCAAAAGACAAGCCACTGATTCTGAAAAGAGAATTGTAGATAGAAATGGTAGGTTTTAATAACAATGTTAATGATTGAATTATGAAGCGTGAAATAATATTATTGGGGAAAAGCCTTAAGGATTACCCAGAAACAGGATATTATGAAAAAAGGCTTATTAACACAACATATAGTTATTTTAGAGATCATAATATAGCGGGATTCAAAAGCAGACTGAAAAAAGATTTTGACTACGAAGTAATCAATAATTTTGTCAAGGACGGAAACATATTTTGGACTACAAATGAAATCATTGGTGCTGTCCGTGTTTCCTTGTCTCTTAATCTTCTTACGGATGAAGAATGGAAGAGGGCAATCCCGATTATTGAGCATGGCCTTGAAGCCAACAAAGCTTATGTCCGTATGCTTGACGAGATGTCGGATGTATTTGAGAAGTATTGTGAAGAGTGGAAGAATCTGGATATGCGCTCTACATTCATGAAACGAGTACATCTTGAATGCTGGCAAGGACGTTTTAGCGAACATAGTTCGAATCCGGAGAAAAAACCTAATTATTCATGAGTATCAAGGATAAAGTATAATAGAAAAAAATAACAGATATGAAAACAATTTTATTTATATCTATATGTATTATCGCCCTATTATGGGTTGGCGATCTCACAATTACATTTAAGCCGTTTTCCATCTCGTTGCCCGGTTGGTATAAGCCTATAGGTATCATTCTGTTTTGTCTGTCAGTGGCGGTATATAATGTAGGAGAATATACCAAAGGGTATAAACAAGGTTTCGATGATGGAGTAAAGGAATGTATTGAAATACTTAAAAAGAAAAATCCATGAGCAAACTATACAAAGTAACCATTTCCGATGCATCATCTGTATTATGTTTGCTGTTTTACTCTAAAAGTTAAATCTTTGGTTATGAGTATTTTACGACTAAAATAATTGTGTAGATATTTGGCTAATTCATTGATAATGAGTATCTTTACAATATCAAAATAACACCTATTAATAACAAGTAAAAGTCAAGAGCAATGAAAACAGAAGAACTTATCAGATACTACAAAGCAAACATTGAAGCTATTGAAAAAGGATTGAACAACGACTCTCTTTCAGCAGATAAAAAATTCAGATTGGGATATACACAACAGGCGTTGGACGGATATAAGTCTGCTTTACAAGAACTTCTTGGAAATAATAACGACTAATAATAGAAGAGAGCAAATGAGCAAAGTAACAGAACTAACAAAAGAGCTTCAAAGAGTGATGTATTCCACTACATATTCATTTGAGATTGATACCGAAGATTATGTTTTCGGATTCAAAAACACAATAAAGAAGCGTACAAAAAGTTTAGCCAAGGCAAGCAAGCTAAAAGTGAAGTTAACCAATGATTGTGGCCGGTTCTTGTCAGAAACGGTGAGAGTTGTTGCTGTACGCTTCTACAAGAATGGAGAGCTTACCAAAGAATTGAAAGCAGAAAAGATAACAGCAGCGTATAACGGATAAAATATAGAGCAATGAAAACAACTGTAAAAGTGTATTTAAAAGACGAACAAGGTAATAAAGACTGGTTCGTTACCCCTATCAACTTATCATGGCAAGAAGTACGCAAATATTATCTCGGCAATATTTTCAATATGGGGTGCGAAACAGATCACATGATGAAATGTTACAAGGTTGAGACAATAAAATCATCAAATTAAATAAATTTATGACTAAAAGTGACGTTTTTTACGCCATATTTTATATCTTTACACCATAAAAATAAAAAAAAGAGCAATGAAAATTTACACAAGTTATTTCGGAAATTACAGAAAGTTGGCAGCCGCAAACGTAAAAATGATATGTGTTGCGTTAGGGAAGCCAAGATATTATAATGCTCCTCAAATAATAGAGGTTGCACCAAAAAGATATATGCTGGATGATAAATGGACTTATGAAGAATACACGAATATGTATTTGAATGATGTCCTTGCAAAAGTCAATCCACAAGATTTGATACAAACCATCCAGCGACTCAGTGAAGGCAAAGATGTTGCTCTCTGCTGTTACGAAAAGCCGGGTGATTTCTGCCATCGGCATATTTTGGCTAAGTGGCTTACTGAAAAGACAGGTATTGAAATCAAAGAGTTTGGAGTTGTTGAGAAGAAAGAACCTAAGTATGAACAAGCAAGTTTGTTTTGAGTATGAGAAGAAATATTAAGTTTAGAGGTAAACACGTTGAAAGCGGAAAATGGATTATCGGTTGGTTATTTCAAGACGATGACGACCACTTTCCAATGATTCATCAAGGAGGTACACTTGACGATTGGGAGCAAGTGAAGGAAGACTCTGTTGGTCAGTTCACAGGCTTGCTTGACAAGAATGGGGAAGAAATATATGAGGGTGACATTGTTGAACGAATAGTTACAGATGGATATGACTATGGGTTTATAGGTGAAGTGAGTTTTGATAACGGAGTTTTTGGTATAAAACATAAAACTTATAAAGGTTACATTGTGTCAGATTTTGTATATTCCTCAGATTGGAATGATGGGCATGAACATGGAGTCGTTTTATATGAATATGAAATAAAAGGAAATATATACGATAACCCAGAATTATTAGCCAACCATCAATAGCGTTTGATGGAATGCTGCCAGATTTGCCAAGCAAGCGGTGGTTTGACAGCATAGGCAAAAGGGAATTTAGCAAAGATGGTCTATGCGTCGGACTGAAAATCCGAAGAACAAGGTTCGAATCCTTGAGTTCCCACAGCCTTGTATCAATGAACGCACCATTTTCTAAAATTTGAGGTTGTTATGGGAGCAACCGATATATAGAAGAAAATAGTAGATTGAGAGAGTATGGTAAAACCCATATAAGTCCAAAGGGTATCAATCAAGGTGGATCTTCACAAAATCATGTGAATGTTGACTGTGGCTACATGGCGGTTCATAATGTTGGCAGCTCGGAAAGACGAGCGTTTGCGGAAATAGCTCATCGGTAGAGCGTTGGTATTCCAGCCAAAGAGTGGGGTTCGACTCCCTGTTTCCGCTCAACCCTTATAGTAGCGATAAGCAAAAGCAAAAACATTAAAGCTTGTGTAGTTTACGGGGTGATGGAAATTGCCATCTGACACGACTAAAAGAAGCCGAAGGACTGCATAAGTGTTCTTGCAAGTAGCTTGCAGATGATTGATTTTTTGTGTTAAGCCTGCTGGGAATATGCCCGGCAGGCATTTAACGCAAAATGTATATGAAGTTATATACAACTTAAATATATGAGCAATAAAGGACTAATAAGAGCATGTGAAAACTCCGGATGCGGTTGGAAGTGTTGTTCGTTCGGATCAGACGGACATATTGTAATTTTGCCCCATGAACTTGACGGGCATGAAAAAGAAATCTCCCATTTACAGATTATAGATGATGATTACTTTGGCGGTAAAAAGGTAAAATGTATCGCTAAAGACTGCAAATCATGTGATAATGGTTACAAGCCTATTATGTGTAAAACTTATCCTTTGTGGGTAAAATCGGTGAAAAAAAGTTTTGTGTTTCGTAGTGGTAAGTGTCCGTTGAAAAGCGAACAACTTGCTAAGCATAAGGAATTTGTATTAGATGTTTTCGACAGTTGCAGAAAAGCATTGTTGCCTAAAGTTGATATCGATACATTTCTCTCTAAAGCATGGATTGACCGTTACGAACCATTGTTCCCAACTGAAAAAGGAAACATTGAGTACAAAATGCAAGTAAAAGTTTTGTCCATGTCTGATATGTCCGATATTGAAAAGATGGAGCGGACTCTTCTTGCCAATCCGGATATGTGTTTTCCCTCTGAGACGGAAGATATAGTGAAGTGCTTGCAATCCGGTTGCAGTTTCGGGTTGTTGGTAAATGACAAGCTGGTTGCCTACTCACTTGCCTATTGCACTGAATACGGTACAGCCTACGTGGATAAATGCTTTGTTCATGCTGATTATAGGGGGAACGGATTTCAGTATATCCTTCTCAATGCCAATATTGCCAAACTGATTTCCAATGGCTCGCAAGAGATATTTGCTATGACATCGCCTAAGAATGAGGCAAGCATGAAGAGTTTCATCAATGCAGGGTTCTCATTCAAAAGAGATACCAAATACAAAGAAATTGAACGTTTAATCTTAAAGTGGGAACTATGAAAGTTATAGTCTATACCAAGAATATAATAGAAAACATTGAAAAGGCTCAATCATTTGTTAATGTCCCTATTTCGTTAATGTTCAAGGATTTTTATGAAGATATTTATGAGCATATATCGGATAAGATAAGAAATAAGATTTTTGGACTCCATTTAAAAGACAGTATATGCTATTCTATCGGAAAGGCAGTAAAGGGGAATAGCGGTGCTGTGGTTACATCATTTGCGGATGTTTGGAAATATCTTACTATCAATGGAAATGCGTGCCAAGGAATACATAATTTTTATATTCCGATTAATGCATGTGATAATAGAGAAGGCTTAAGCATTTATGAAGCAAGTAAGTTGGTCAATGAAATAAGGACACTTTCAAGCTCCCATATATATGGTTTGATTACTTCCGGTTGTCTGAATGAAAATCACCCTTCGGAAAAAGAACTGTTCCGTATCTGGAACGGCCTGCGTAATGATATTGAGTCTATCAGCTTGGGAGGTAGTTTTTGGCTTGGGCAAAATAGTAAACTGCCTAGTTTCATAAGTGATGTTCGTATTGGTGAATATATGTTGTTTGGTACAATCCCATATTGTGTTGACAAAGAAAAGCAAGGTCTTAATGGAATTGAGTTACAAGCAAAGGTTATAGGCATTTATCCGGAGCGTAACCAACTCATTATTGATTGCGGTTATTCAATGGCAGATATGTACAAATGCCGGATTTACTATCACACCGATTTGAAATATGAGTACAGTTCCAGTGAATATTCAATAATGCAATGTGAGCATGTTTCGGATTATCGCATTGGTGATGTGATTTATATTGTTCCTGATTATAAATCCTTGGTTAAATTGAAATATGCAGAACATGAATATAGATAAACCTTGGATTGACTATATTGCCAAACGTACGTTTGGCATGGAGTTGGAGTTTGCCGATGGTGACAAACAGCTTATCCCACTTTCATCCGGTTACAAGTGGACGGACAACAAACTAACCATGATGAACAACTCGGACGGTTCGGCAGTTACGCATCACGGTCAGTTTGGCGGTGAGATAAACACTCGACCGTACCATTATTGTGCAGAAGATTTGCAAGAACTGAAGGACTTCATTCAGACCATGAAAGATGCAGGAAGCTATCTTATGTGGAATGAAGGTTTTGATGCACATCTGTATATCAAGGATATGGATTTGGATGTTATCAAACGCATGTTTGTTCTATCCTACTATACTGCATATCCTATCAAGCGGATATTTGACATCGCCGAGTGGTGGGAAACGAAATACCTCGTGCCTAGTCCACCTTGGGATGTGGTAAAGCGTGTACTGGAAGCCGATAATATCGATAACTTGCTGAAGATCTTTAGCAATGGTTCAGACAGAGGGCATATCCGGTATTGGCTTAATTTATGTTCTATTGGAAAGATAGGAACGGCAGAATTTAGGATCTTCAATAGCTCCTGGGATTTCGATAAAATACTGGAAACAATCAAATTCATGTATTCGTTTGTGGAGTACGCCTACCTGCATGAAGATATGGAAGAGTATAAGCAACTCACCACAATTGATAGGTGCCTTGAAGTGTTCAATATAGACTATTCTAAGGTTCCCCAAAGACATAAACCGTTACTTTGGGCAGCAGAACACTCGGATAATGTTACAGTAGTAGGCTCCATGTTTAAGAAATCCAACCGTATGCTTTCCTTTATCAAGAAAGAGGCCTCCAAATTCGATGTAGCCCATGTGGTAAACTCGTATTATATGGATATAGAGCAGGTACTTACCAACCGTGAAATTAAGGTGTATACAAAGGAGTATTTTATCTACATGATGTATAAAGCAATCAAAGGTGAAATACAAGAATTACGCTTTAATGAAGAATATAAGTTTCTAAGTATCAAATCCGAAAATCCTGCTGAAATTATTGCCACTATTCACCTTTTTAATGCCATCAAGAAGCATAAGAACTCACAGGATATTTATCACAAATCGCTTTATGACGATTTTATGGCAAAGTTGGAGCATTACCATAAGAAGTATACGGAACGTTATCAAAATATAGTAGATAACCTTAAAAGTAAGTCTATTGAAGTGCTTTATTGTGCTGATATATCGGATGCGATTCTTAATTGTAAAGAGGATGATATACTAATCTATCAGAATGAATTTCATTCCGGCATGAAAGCTACAAGTAACGCATTGCAACGTTTCTTGATGGATGACCTCGGATGGCAAGAACGAATTAAAACGAAATATGCAGAAATAGATGAAGAACAAGTTAATTACATGGCTCTCTCGCAGCATGGATTTATGGGCAGAAGAGAGGTATTCAAAGACCAACGCACATATATTTGGTCTAATGTGGTAGAAAGTGGAGACAGCAGTTTTAAAAGGCGTACTATCGTTCCTTTAAAATATAAACGACTGCCGGATGATTATATGCTTACGGATAAAAGCAAACTCCGGTTTGTACGTGCTTCTATGGCAGAGATTGATTATCTGCGTATGATTTACTTGAAAAAGGGTATTATCCTCGGTTCTGCGCCATTCTGTTACTTATGGTTCTTGGATGATTATGTGTTCGGGGCTTGTATGTTTGATTTCCTGAAGGTAAGCAAGTACGGCATGGATGCAGTTTTGATGAAGTCGGATTTCGTGATAGACCATCCATTGCCCAAATTGAGTAGATTGCTAATTATGGGTGTACTTTCGTCAGAGTTCAAAGATGAATTGGACATAAGATATAAACATGAATGTGGAGTGATTGCCACTTCTGTATTTACCGATAAACCGGTAAGTATGAAGTATCGGGGAGTGTTTAAACTGCATGAACGCTGTGTTGGTAAACTCCATTACATACAAGATGCAGGTATTCGTGGAAACTTAGATGATATTTTAAAAGATTTTGTGAAAAAATACGGTGATGAGCCGAGAAAGGAATAATATGGGAAAATTCAAGATAGCGGAAGTGCAGTTATCTGACATTAAGCTGGTCAAGAAAAATGCGCATTTCATGCAGCAGGACACGTTTAATGCCTTAGTGAATAACATTCGTAGGGACGGTCAATTATCGTCTGTACCATTTTGCGTAAAGCATTCAGATGGTTCTTATACGGTAGTGAGTGGTAATCACCGAACACAAGCGGCAAAAATGGCCGGGCTTACTTCCATCCATGTTATGTACATAGATGAAGAGGAGACTACAAACGATTGGTTGCTGGCAACACAATTGTCACATAACAGTATAGTTGGGCAGGACGATGCGGAAATTTTGAAGCAATTGCTTGATGAAATAACAGATGTCGCACTGAAAGAGTATGCGCATATCAGCAATGAAGTTCTGGAAAGCGTAAAGGATATCAACTATACGGTTGAAATGCCGAATAACGAAATCGTTCCTGTAACTCTTATGTTTGTTGATACGCAGAAGGTTTCGTTTGATAAACTCATGGAAACGTTGGGATGTTATTCAGAAAAAGAGCTTGGTAATCTAACTTTGGTGGATATGGACACAATGCGCCGGTTGAATGAGGTGTCGACTAAAGTTCAAGCCAAATATAAAATCAAGGCGCAGGCACTAAGTATTTGTAAGATGTTGGAAATCGTAAACAATGTATTGGAGGGAAATAAAGATGGCACAGAAGTACAGGCTTAATACAAGGCAAAAGAAAGCGAAATTCCTAAAAGCTTTGGACGCAAGGATGCTGAATGTTACCGCAGCTTGTGAGGCTGTGGAAATATCACGCTCAATTGCTTATAAATGGAAAGCGAATGATCCAGATTTTGCCGAAAAATGGAAAGAAGTAGAAGAAAGTTTCTATGATAAGCTAGAAACGACAATGTTTGCTAAAGCTTTGACGGAACACGATAATACTATGCTTATTTGGTTAAGTAAGACTAAAATGAAGCATCGCGGTTACGTTGAAAAAGTAGAGCAAGATTTGAGTATTAATCCATTTGAGAAATTAATGCAAGAATTGCCAGACGATGAGGAATGAGCAAAGATGAAAAGTCTATACGATACATGAAAGCATGGCGAGAGGATTGGTGCAAGTTCGCTCATGATGTTCTTCATTCAAGACTAGACAAAGAGCAACAAGCTATTCTTCAATCCGTTCAGCATAATCCAATGACTGCTGTAGCATCGGGCACAGCTCGTGGGAAAGATTACATTGCAGCTTGTGCATCTATGTGCTTCATGTATCTTACTCCACGTTGGAAAGAAGGTAAGTTAGTTAAGAATACCAAGATTGCCATGACAGCTCCTACAGCTCGTCAGGTTCAAAATATAATGATACCTGAAATATCCCGTTTATTTAGAAATGCAGGGTTCTTGCCCGGACGTCTACTATCTTCCGGCATTAAAACAGATTACGAAGAGTGGTTTCTAACGGGGTTCAAAGCTGGTGATGACAACACAGAAGCATGGTCTGGTTTCCATGCTGTAAATACCATGTTTGTTGTTACTGAAGCTTCCGGTATATCAGAAGCGACATACAACGCTATTGAAGGTAACTTACAGGGTAATTCCCGCTTTCTCATAGTGTTCAATCCTAATGTTACTACCGGTTACGCAGCACGTGCCATGAAGTCTGACCGTTTTGCAAAATTCAGACTTAGCTCTCTAAATGCAGAAAATGTAGTAAAGAAGCAAATTGTAATACCCGGTCAAGTGGATTATGAATGGGTTAAGGACAAAGTGATAAATTGGTGCTCACCTATCCAGCAAGCGGACTTCAACGAAGGTGAAGGCGATTTCAATTGGGAAGGTAAGCTATACCGACCTAACGATTTGTTTCGCGTCAAGGTACTTGGTATGTTTCCTAAAGTGTCGGAAGATGTTCTCATCCCTTATGAATGGATAGAAATAGCAAACAGGAATTGGCAGGAGTTACAGGAAAATGGTTTTATCCCAGCCAAATCTTGTAAGTTAGGTGTTGACGTTGCCGGTATGGGACGCGATAACAGTGTGCTTTGTCCGCGATACGGTAACTACGTTTCTCAATTTGAAGTTCATCAATCTGCCGGGCGTGCGGATCACATGCATGTGGTAGGTATGATGATTCCCTATCTAAAGAAGAAAGGAGCAAAAGCATTTATTGATACTATTGGAGAGGGAGCAGGTGTCTATTCTCGTTTGTTAGAAGAAAAATTTACAAACGCTTTTTCATGCAAATATTCGGAAGGGGCAGATGGCTTACACGATATTACTGGCGAATATGAATTTGCAAATATGAGAGCATACCTATATTGGGCTTTACGTGACTGGCTTAATCCTAAAAATGGTTTTGGTGCCGCTCTCCCACCCTGCGATCAGTTAATGGAGGAGGCTACCGAAACCAAGTGGAAGTTCCTTAGTAATGGAAAGATTATCATTGAGCCTAAAGAAGATATCAAAAAACGTATTAAACGTTCTCCTGACTATATGGATGCATTAGCGAATACGTTTTATCCTAGAGATTATAGCTTTATTAGTGATGAAGAGTTGCTTAAAGACTTTTTGTAGTTGTGTTTTTTTAGTACCTTTGTAACCGAAAACACTCCTTGTTTGTGTTTTCATTGCTCTTATGTGCACTGGCTTGTGAAAGTCGGTGCCATTTTTGTTCTATAGCAAAAGTTAAATCTTTGGTTATGAGCGATTTATGACTAAAATAATTGTGTAAATATTTGGCTAATTCATTGATAATGAGTATCTTTACAATACTTAAAAGAAACCAATATTACTAACAATTAAAAGACAAGAGCAATGAAAGCAACAATAATCCAACAGAGAATAATAGAAAAGTTCATCATGTCAGAGTTTGTACAAGGTAACTTAGATACAGAAGAACAAGTAAGCTGTATGCTTATCCTGATTCAAAAGAAGCTGAATATGTCAGTAGAGCAAGCAAGTGACTTTATGAGAAAAGCAATTGGTATTAACGCTTAATACACACGATTATGAAAGTATATGATATAAATGGCAATGTAGTAGCAGAAGGCTATTTAGTTCCCAATCCCAATTTCATTCCTAAAGGTGAATACAAAGAAACTGAACTGGATTATCAAAAGAAGAAAGCTGATATGTTGATAACTTCAATTGATGGCAGTTTCTATGAAATCAGTTTGCCTAAAAATGCTACACTTCGCCGGAAGATAAGCAAAGATATAAAAGGATATGGCAGAAACGTAAGAAGGTATAATGAAGATATAATTTATGTAACAGAAAAAGTCCTAAAGATTCTGCAAACTAAATATACCATAATGTGCGACTTTTAAATACACAACTATGAGCTCAGATAACATAAACAGTCGAAGTATATTACAACCAAGGATAAAAATCATTAGCCATAGATTTGTTGTACCTCGTTCATTAGATAATGATAGATATTGGTATGCGATAGTTGTTAATGGCAAAATAAGATATAATATTGAAATAGTGGAAAATGTGTCATATAATGGAGAGAAATATTACATAGGATATTTATATAACGATGATATTCCCTTAAAATATAGCAGCACTTACTTGGAATTTGGATATAGTGACTATAAGAACACTTATCGGTATATAATTGAAGCAATGCTTCGGGTTATTGAAGGAGATTATAGTGAAATAAAAGGTGTCGGACACTGTATAGCTATACCTTAATATGGAACAAAATCGTTTTGATGTATTTCAGAAAGTTCTTTGTCTGTACGGACAATACGTGTTTCTCAATCTGTATTCATCCGCAAAGGCGCTAGAAAAATACGAAGATTGTGCCATTATGCGAGATTTGATGAAAAGGTACAATATTGATGAACGTGATGAAATCCAAGATTGGCAAGCTGAATTATGGCGTTGTGGATATTCTGGTGAAATTGCTGGCATTAACTTTCCATATTATATGCATGAAGCTGTAAAAATGGTAGGTTATTAGATAAATATTATTATTTTTTTTGTTTAAAAGTGGAGTAATAAATGTCACTTTTGTTATATTTGCACCATAGCATCTGATGCTAACGTGCTCCTTCACGTTACCGGGTAGTACGTATTGTGCTATCCGGTTCCTTTTTGGAGCAGTATCATGTGTAACTAATCACCGTATGAAGGAGTACGGAACTACATTATGAACACAATTAAAATTTTTGAGAATGAGCAATTCGGAAAGGTAAGAATTGCGATGGGTGAAAATAACGAACCTTTCTTTTGCTTGGCAGATGTATGCCAGATTTTGGATTTGATTCCCAGTAAGGTAGCGCAAAGATTAGATAAGGATGTACTTTCAAAGTATCCCCTTGAAACAGCCGGTGGAATCCAACAGGCAAATTTTGTTGATGAGGATGGTTTGTATGATACAATATTGGATAGTCGTAAGCCTGAAGCTAAAAAGTTCCGCAAATGGGTAACAAGCGAAGTGTTGCCATGTATCCGTAAGACAGGTGGCTACATCGCTACCAAAATGGACGACACTCCAGAAGAAATCATGGCACGTGCGCTTATTGTGGCACAAGAAACACTGAAACGAAAAGAACAGCGTCTTATAGAGGCTGAGCAGAAGATCCAAAAAGATGCTCCTAAAGTCCTTTTTGCCGATGCTGTATGTACCTCTCAACGTTCGTGCCTTATTGCTGAATTGGCAAAAATTCTCCAACAGAACGGAGTGAATATCGGTCAGAACCGTTTGTTCGGTTGGATGCGAGAGAACGGTTATCTTTGCCAAAAAGGTGATTATTATAATCAGCCAACGCAGAAATCTATGAAATTGGGACTTTTTGAGTTGAAGAAAACATCAATTACCAAGCCGGATGGTTCGGTATTGGTAACAACCACTACCAAAGTAACCGGCAAAGGACAAATATATTTCGTGAATAAATTCCTATCTAAATAATCAATATAAAAAAAGGTGTCAAGTGACACTTTACTATATTTATGGACGAAATAACAGCTATATTAGACATTACGCGCCCGGTTGATAATATCATCAACGACTTAAAAGGAAAGTCAGTCTATGTCCCCTCATGGGATAATCTTATTAAAGACTATGAACCAACATTGCATTCGATAGTAAATGATAACATTGGTCGAAAAGATAAGGTAAAATCTGATGGTACGGTAGAAAAAGCTTCCCGTATTTATATCGGTCTTGAAAAACTCCTTACAAAACGGATGACAGAGTTTATGTTTTCCATTCCAGTAAAACGTGTCTATCATAATATTGAGGACAATGAAACTCGCCAACAAATAGCGAAAGCAATTGAGAATATATACAAGTATGCTCGTATAGACAGTGAGAATATTAAACGTGGCAACGCCTATTTTGCGTCATGCGAGGTATTTACCATTTGGTATACGGTTGAAAATCCCAATTCTCTATATGGTTTTCAAAGTAAATTTAAGCTGAAATGCAAGACCTATTCCCCGATGGAGGGCGTCGGGCTGTATCCGTTGTTTGACGAGTTGGGAGATATGGTTGCTATGTCTTTTGAATACAAGAAGAAAGTCAAGGACGAAGAAATTGCTTTTTTTGAAACATATACTTCTAAGATCCATTACAAGTGGAAGCAGCAAGGATCTGGGTGGGAACAAATCAAAGCGGAACCAATAGCTATATTGAAGATCCCCGGTGTTTATGTTCATCGCCCAGTTCCTATTTATCATGGTTTGTCTTATTTGCGTAATGAGATAGAATATACCCTTTCTCGTAATAGTGATGTTATCGCCTACAACAGTGCTCCTATCCTTAAAATTGCAGGGGCTACACAAGGAAAAGAAGATAAGGGGGAAAGCCGTAGGATATTCCGTGTTGAAAATGGAGGTGATGTGTCTTATGTTTCATGGTCTCAGGCTATCGAAGCACTAAAGTACCATGTAAGTACCCTGATTAGTCTATTCTGGTCGCAATCACAAATTCCGGATATATCATTCGAGAACATGAAAGCATTAGGAAATATCGGGTTTGATGCTAGACAGACCTTGCTGACTGATGCCCATCTGAAAGTAGGTGATGAAAGTGGTGATTGGATAGAATCGTTTGAGCGTGAATGCAGTGTAATCAAGGCTTTCTTGAAAAGCATGAATACTTCATGGGTTAAAGAGATTGACAATGTAGAAGTTGAGCATGTCATTACTCCGTTTATCCAAATGGACGAGGATGCAATGACTGATAGACTTATAAAACAGAATGGTGGCAAGCCAATCAAGAGCCAGTTGCAAACTATTAGAGAAGCTGGTTCTAATAATGCGGAGGCAACTTTGGATCAGATACATAAAGAAGATGCGATGGATTTACAAGCAAAACAATCAAGAATGAACGGTTTATTTGAAAGTGCGGAATAACATGAAAGTACCAATAGATAATATGACCTTTGCCGAAAGCGAATACCTTAGAGGAAATAAAGTATGGAAAGCCCAGACACTTTATAATTTCGCGAAAGCAAAGGAATACCCTGTACGTGATATGCCATTGTGGAATATAGACCTGACTGTTGAACCGTTTGAGTGCAGCCAGCTTCATAGTTTTATCTTTCAATGCAAACGTGTTCGTGATTGTTCTTTAGACTACCCTATTATACTGGATGAAGTAGGACAAATAGCAGATGGATACCATAGATTATGCAAAGCTATTTTAGAAGGTAGAAAAACGATTAAGGCTATCAGGCTGCTGGAAATGCCGGCACCTGATAGAATTGAAGAGGGATAAATATGAAAAGACATTCAAAGATAATTACGGTAGAATATGTAGTACAAGATTGTCCTATCTGTGGCAAAATTATAGTGAAGCATTATTTATATCCGATGGTTGATAAAAGAAAGAACAAATTTGTATATGGCAAAAAAAGTAATAACACAATCTAAGTATCATTGTAGGGATTGCGTGCATAGCTATGACCGGCACGAGAAGAACTTGAAAGGTGAGTTCTTCATGTGTCGTTGTCCGTTTTTCACTTCCAGCCGCTTTCTTAACCGTGACGTATGTGACAAGTTCAATAAGAAATGAGTCAATCTTAAAAACAGAAAAATATTTTTTGTTTTATCCCCGTGATTTTTCTGCCTACTCTAATAAATAGATTAAAAACAAACCAATATGTCAAAACCTAAGATTCCGAATCAAAAGAAAAAATATCAAGAGCTTAACACAAGGCTGAATAAATATGTAGCTTTAGTGGAGCATATATATGATGTTCTGAATTTGGAAGCTGCTAAAGCTGTATTACGCACTGATTATTCATCTGATAGTGAAAATCCTTTTAAATGGTCTGATTACCCACAGACTAAAAAACAGATAGAGGATATACAGGCTCAATTTGTTAATTATATTCATACGATTATCTATCGAGGTATTAGTGAAGAATGGAAAAATAGTAATGAAGTGCAAGACTTGATGGCAAATAAAGTTCTAAGGGCTTATAATGCCCAAGTTGATGGGGAAAAATACAAAGTCTTATATCAAGTAAACTCTGATGCTTTGAAAGCGTTCCAAAACCGCAAGGATAAAGGCTTTAATGTCTCTGCCAAACTTTGGCAACAATCCACCATTTATAAACAAGAACTTGAAGCAGCTATATCTTGCGCTATTCAGAAAGGAACAAGTGCTATTACTTTGAGTAAACAAATCTCTAAATATCTGCTTGATTTTCCATCACTGCAAAAAGATTATAAAGACAAGTATGGTAGTGCAGAACATTTAAAGGATTGCGAATACCGTTCTATCCGACTGGCTCGATCTGAAATTAACATGGCTTACCGGACTGCTGAAAATGAGCGTTGGAAACAAATGGATTTCGTTGTGGGGTACGAAATAAAGCTAAGCTCTTCACATCATCACCGTATGCCACATGGGGATATATGCGATAGGTTAGCAGGTAAATATCCTAAAGATTTCGTTTGGACTGGCTGGCATCCGAATGATTTATGCTATAAAATACCTATCCTTAAAACAGAAGAAGAGTTTTGGGAATGGGATGGTAGAAGTGAATCTACGACTGAAAGTGTGAATGAAGTCAAGGATGTACCGAATGCATTTAAACAGTGGATTGGCACAAATTCCCAACGCATAGCAGATGCAAAGAGAAATGGAACTTTGCCATATTTTTTAAAGGATAACCCGTCATATCTTAAATAATAACTGCTTATATACAGATACATTCAGTTTCATAACACGGAGTACAAGATTATTTTCGTACTATGTGTCTTATTATAATAGTTTAACAATTAAAGTGAAGTAAAAAGAATCACTTTTCGTATATTTGCATAAAGCATGTGAAGTTACATGCAACCGAACTTGTCGTGAATACATTCATTGCTCTTAATGTATGATTAAGAAGGTTGACGGTCTGCTTGCATGTAATGTTTTGCAGGCCGTTTTTATTAATTAAAACATTGTACAATGGATAGAAAACAACAGGTTTTGTTGAAATTGAAACCGAAAGTGAAGGCGTTCGGGTTCAATAAAAAAGAGGTGATGGGTATCGCTGCTAGAATTGCCGATAACCTAACCTCCACAGATGATGCCTCCGATGAGGACGTAAACGCAGAAATTGAAGCAGCTATTGATGCGGTTCTCCCCTACCTGCAAGTCAGCCAGTCTTTTGCAAATCGAGTAATCGAAGAAAACCGCAAAAAGAATGGCGATGACGAAACCGATGACGGCGATGATACATCATCGAACACTTCAAACAATCGTCAGACGGGTTCAAACAAAAATGATCCTCAGCAGAATAAAAGTAATGATGATGCTCCAGCATGGGCAAAGGGATTGCTTGACAAGGTTGATACACTTACCAATGAAATTTCGGTATTGAAAGGTGAAAAAGTCACTACATCAAGAAAATCCAAGCTCAACGAGTTGCTCAAAGATTCGGGTTCTTTCGGCAGTCGCATCCTGAAAAGTTTCGACCGCATGAAATTTGAAACCGAAGAGGAGTTTGACGAGTTTTATTCGGAAGTTGAGGAAGACCTGAAGAATTACAACCAAGAATGTGCAGATGCAGGTTTGTCTACATTGGCTAATCCGCCTGCCGCAAGTGGTAAAAGTTCGGGAAAACAAGATGAAGTGATTAGTGACGCTGAAATCAAAGCGTTGGCTGACACATTCTAAACATTAACAAAAAACTAAGTATTAAAAATGGGTGCAACAGCAAATTTAGCAAGTGAATTGCAGGTGATTACTTCTGGTCTTGATTCGGTTGTAATCAGACGATACGGTGCTGGTATCATTGGTGGTCGCACGCTTGATGTCAGTGGTTATCCATATGATGTAATTAAGGCTGGTCATGTTATTATCGCATCAGATGATGACGAAACACTATTCAAACCTATGCCGCTAAAAGCATCGAATTATGATCAATATGATACATTGCCCGGTAGCCATCATTATGTAGGTGTATTGGTAAGAAGCGTTACAAAGGATGCTCCTTTAGCAGCAATCATGTACGATGGTGAAGTGAATGATAAAGCAAGTCCGTATTCAGTGGATGATATCAAAACTGCAATGAAGACGGAGTTGCCTGGATTAGTATTCATGCACGATTAAAAGAGGAGGTAAAAAATGGTACAATCACAATTTGTGGAGTACATCAGAAAAATCTTTCCGAGACTCCAGAATGTAGTAGATACAGTGAACGGCAAGCGGAACGGTGACAACAAACGCACCTATTTGCATAAATCTATGTTGAGAAAGGTTTATTCGGCAGACCAGAAATGGTCTAACGCTGCGGTAAACACTACTTATGTAGCAGCCGACATGGTGTCGATGAACTCGCCACTTCCGATTAAAAGCCGCGATGCCATTGCTCACGCCAATGGTTCTCTGCCGAAAATCGGTATGAAAAAAATCATGTTTGAATCGGATATCAATACCGTTAACATAATGAAAGCGCAAGGTGCGGAATGGACGAACATCGCGAATAAGCTGACTTCCGACCCGATTGCTTGCTCTGTCGGTATTGACGAACAGAATGAAGCGAACTTCCTGACCGGATTGTCTAATGGCATTGTAGCTGTGGAGGATGAAAACAATACCGGTACGGCTTTGCGTATCAATTTCGGCTATCTGCCTGAAAACTGTTTTGGTGTTGAGACGCAGAATGAGCTTACGCTTGATGACATTAAGCGTGTATTGGCTTATGCTGACAATAACGGCGACACAATCATCACTATCTGCATTGCATTGTCAACCTACAACAAGTTGCGTCAGACGCAAGGGGCAAAAGAACTGGTAGCCAATTATCGCGGTCAGACTTTTGACAGTAATACAAAGCTCCCTGTTCCGACAGCATCTTTGTTTGACGAAGCATTTGCGGATGATAACAACGGGGTTGCTTTCCTGAAAATTGACCGTTCAATCATCTCAGAGAAGAACGGCAAAAGGAAACCGTACAAGCCGTGGAACCAGAACAAGTTGATTTTCCTTACCACAGAAGAAGTCGGTGCTTTGGTGTGGGGAACGCTTGCGGAAAAGACAAATCCGGTAGAGGGTGTTGTTTATTCAACCGTTGATGAGTACAAACTCATCAGCCGTTACAGAACAACGGAGCCGTTTACCGAAACTACGAGTGGGCAGGCTCTTGTGCTCTCTGTTATTGAGAACGTGGATCAAATCTACTCTCTTGATATTTCGGAAGCTCAGGTGGTAGATACCTCAGCTGAAACTTCTGACAGTACGGATGTGAAAATCACTATTTGGGGAAATACTTACAAGAAGCCGGAGTTTGTCAAGGAATTCAATAAAATAACAGGCAAAAATCTAGCTTCAACTATTGCAGATGACAAGCTGATTGCCGCCGTGAACAGGCTGAATGACTTTGACGAAGCGAAATTGAAATCCGCAGTTGAATCTCATAAATCAGAATAAGCCATGAAGACAATACAGCAAGCTCTCGTAGACGAAATACACTATCCGATTTCTATCGGTTTTGTAGAGAATGTGATGATTAAACGTAATCTCAATGGTGATGATGAGTTTGGTTATGATATAGATCATTCTAACGAATACCAGGGAGCTTTAGCTGATTGTCTTTGGTCTTTGGTCCAGGCTATCAATTTCTCTGAAGCAGACAAGTCCTTCGGGGCTTTATCTGATAAAGATAAAGAACGGATACTTTTACGTGTTAACTCCATTTACAAGACTATTGGTGAACCTTTAGTAGAACTGGAGGCAAAACCAACGGTATATGTAGGTGATTGTTTGTTGTAGTATGGCTGTTTTGAGTAGAAATCCACATCGTTTGCAATACCTTGTATCTGCTTCAGGATACGAGGATGAAAACGGAGATTACCATTCGGGTGAAGAACATTGGGAAGGTGAAATTCCCTGTGATGCTGTTCCTGCCGGTGAATCGGATGAAAGGGAATTTGAAGATGGCATAATACGTAAATACTCTTATGAGGTTTGTAATATACCAGCAAACTGCCGTGCTTTTACAATAGGAGATAGAGTCAAGATAAGTCTGCTCGGAGGAATAGAAAGAGAATTTGAAGTGAAAGGTTTTCATCGTTACCAGCTTCAGTGCAAAATTTGGGTTTAGGATATGGGTATAAGAATGGCTACCAAACTTGATGAAATTCATAATACACTTATGAGGGAGGCACAACGGGTTGAAAGGCTAACAATACGCGCTTTGTCGTATCTTGGAGAACAATGTGTTATCAGGGTACGTGATAGAGGTGGTGATAAAAGTTGGTATGATCAGTCTGGTAATTTGCGTAGCTCAGTTGGCTATGTAATAGCCCATAATGGCAGTATTATCCAATACTCAGACTTTAATCAGGTGAAGCAGGGTTCACAAGGTGTAAAAGTCGGCAAAGACTTAGCAGAAGAACTGGCTAAAAGATATTCCAATGACTATGCTCTTGTTATTGTTGCCGGAATGAATTATGCTGAATATGTGGAAGCGATGGATAACAAGGATGTGCTTGCGTCAACGGAGCTATGGGCAATAAACCAAGTACCCAAGATGCTTGAAAAATTAAAGATACAGATTGCTAAATGATGAAATCGGACATTGAAATATCAAAATTTGTATATCACAAGATTAAAGGATCAATCCTTGAAAGAAGTGTAACCGGGAAATTGAGTGATAGGGGTAGACCAGATAAATCGGACAAGGAGGATATTGTCATATCTGTACTTGCCAATGAGGGATGCGGTCAGATCCAGCGAGCTTATGTGAATGTCAATGTTTATGTTAGGGACCAATGGAATTCTAGAACAAAAGCATGGGAAAAGCATACACTCCGTATAGGGGAATTGTGTGACTTGTGTAAGTTTCTCTTTTATATACGTAAAGAAGAGTTTCATACAGTTCCTAAAGAATGTAGTCAAAAAGTCATGTCTACCGGTGTTTCTTTTGAGGATGGACACACGGAACATTTCATCAACAACAAGCTGTATATTGAGATAAATAACGAATAAGTATTAACTATATTAAGCAATATAGAACTATGGCAGTAATCGGATGGGGTAAGCCCCGTATTTTTATTAAAGACCTTGATGCAGTATCACCTGCATGGGAAGAATTGCCTACTCCGGTAGAGGATTCCACACAGTTGACAACGACAAAAGGTGACAAGAAAGAAGCAAAGATTGAAGGAGGAGAGAACGAGGATGTAAAGTATGGAAAAAACACCTATGCTCTTACTTTCAATATTCGTGCTGCAAAAGGGCGTAAGCGTCCTATAAGTGATAGTGATGGAGTGGTAGCACATAATTATGCTGTTGCTTTACAGCCTGAAGATCCTGATGTTCAGGGATTCTGTATGGAAAAAACTACCGTTTCTGTTGAGGATTCATTTACAGCGGCAGATGGTGGTATTTGGGCGTATACCTTTGATGCTTTGAAGCCGGGTTCGGACAAAAAACAGATTCAATGGGGTAAGATTATAACAACGCCTACTTCTGGTAAGCCGACTAAGGTTGAATGTGACCCAGAAGATGAATCTGGAGATGGAGATAAATTTGAAGTTGCTCCTAATCCTAGTGTAGGTGGATAGTTTTTCAGGATGATAGCCTGCCGTGGGGGCTTTATACCCACGTGTATTGCGGAAATGGTGTAATGGATGCACGTATGTCTACCAGGCATTAGGTTACAGTTCGAATCTGTGTTTCCGCTCGATTTTGAAAATTTGGTTTGTTATTCATATGTCTTTTCATGCCGGTTGTCTGTGAAGATATCCGGCATTAATTAAAAAAACAAGAACCGTTATGTTAGAAGATGGGAAACTTATAGACATGGACATTGCGGATACTATAATTGAACGTCCGCATGGTTTTAAAGTAAATCAACGTCAGTTTTATCTATATCCGGTTACTCTTGGAAAAACATACCTAATATCAAGGCTTGTGGAGTGTCTTGGCATAAATCTGGAAATTATCAAGGCTAATCCGTATATGGAAGCGTTGAGAATATGTCAGGAAAAAAAAGAAAGCGTGTGCCGTATTTTGTCCTATCATACCATCAATAAGAAAGAAGAATTGTTTGATTATGATTTTGTACAAGAAAGATGTAATTTCTTCTATAAAGAAATAGATAATGACAGTATGGCACAACTATTGGTTATGGTATTGTCAGAAGGAGACATATCAGCATATATAAAACACCTTGGAATAGATAAGGAAAAAGAATGGCAAGCAAAAGCCATGAGAGCCAAGAAGGATAATAATTCTCTTACATTTGGCGGCAAAAGCATATATGGCACATTGATAGATACAGCTTGTCAACGGTACGGATGGACTTTTGAATATGTTGTTTGGGGTATTAGCTATGCCAATTTACAATTGCTCCTTGCCGATTCCGTAACGTCCATATATTTGTCTGACGAGGAACGTAAGCGAGTTAACATACCTCAAGACCGTGATATCATCAATGCCGATGACCCTGCAAATATGGCAAAAATCAAAGCCATGAAATGGGATTAAATACGACAAATAGAACAGTGCGATAAATAAAAGGCAAAAAAATCACGAGGGTTATACAAAAACTCTCGCGATTTATCGGTGAAATAGGATAATCAGAAAATGACTATTCTACTATTACTACGGTATTGTTTGCTACTGATGCATCAAACTCATAACCGATTTTCATCTCAGCCTTGGAACCACAAGGCAGAGGGATACAGGTGCAGCAGAATATTACAACAGATAAAGGAGTCCTGTTTTTTCCTGTTATATATACTTCAGATGATGAGAAGTTCACATTATCACCAGATGGCAAAGTTAAATAGCGCATCCTGATTCCTAATCTTCCCTTGGTTCCAAACCATGCAGATCTTTTCGCCTCATACACTACCCCCTTGGCTATAGTTCCGGCCGGTATGGCTACAACCTTGTCTATGATAACATCTCTGGAAACTTTAAAATCAATATTCTGCCCCTCATGTGCTTTGGAGGCTCTGACATTACTTATGGATTCCAAAGGAACAATTGTACCAGCTTTAATGATAACTTCTTTTTTTTCTTGAGTAAAAGCTGTTATTGAATAAAGAAATACGGTCAGTAAAAATAAAACTTTCTTCTTCATAATGTAAATACTAATGTTAATTTTAATGTTCACAACTTTTTATTGCCATTTTAAGTGCTTCTTCAAGTCTGTCTGCATATTTGAATATATCATCCATGTTGTCAATCTGAATCCATTCACAACTCTTATATTGGTCTGCCGGTATTCCTATTTGCTTTTTTCTTGCTCCGATAGAAACACGGCATATCCAGAACCATTGGCTGTTATCGATATTTACAACGAAGTAACTTTTATAGTCTTTATAGGTTATGCGTGACACATCCACGCTTTTTCTTAAAATGCTTCTTACGATGTTGTAGGCATCTAATTCCTCTTGTGTTGTTACGACACCGGATTCTTTATCCATGTATACAACTCCGTCCGGGAGTTTCTCTTCTGTATCTTCTGTGGAAGTATTTATGGATGTATTGTCTATCGTTTGGAGTGAGTCAGATGTTTGCTCGCTGTTTTTTATAGCTGTATTTAGTCTATCTGAAATAATATCATTAATAACAGATGTGATGGATTTCTTTACGAGTGGTGTAAACATATCTATCACCTTCGATGTGATTTGACCTGAAGTATAGGCTTGACGTGCGAAGAATCGAACAAATTCTGCTGTAGGTGATGCAAATTCGTTATTCAATATTGATTTTATTTCTGTCGTGTATTTCAATTCGTTTGCCGTACTTAGAACATCCTCTTCATTGTAATATGACTTATGGAATTTCTTTAGTTGCTCTATATCCGCATCTGATAAGTCAAGCATGTTCACGATAAGAAAAGGTTTCTCATCCATAATATTGATTTTCTCCAAGTCGGTGTAAAATCTATATTCTATCCCATTGGTAAGCACGCCAAAACGGGCTTTTGACGCTACAAAATATTTTTGTAGTTGGGTGTCATGCAGGTTTAGGTCTTGCTTGCAGTGTTTGCATTCTATAAGAAGTATAGGATTTTCATCCTTCATTATGGCATAATCGATTTTTTCTCCTTTTTTCTTTATTAAGTCACAATCCATTTCAGGCACGACCTCAAAAGGGTTAAAAACATCGTATCCTAAGGCTGCAATCATTGGCATTATAAATGCGTTTTTTGTAGCTTCTTCTGTAGCTATCTTGTCTTTTTGTTTTTTTATATTATCAGATAGCCGTACAACTTGATCCTTAAAATCCATTGCTCTGCTTTTTACTTTTTAATATTATACAAATGTAATTTATATAATAATATAAACAAAATTAAAGATGGGAAAAATAAACCGTTGAATATATTTTGTATGTTTTATGGCTCTAACTATGTCATTTTATTGTTATATTTGCAATGCCGTGTGATGTTGCACGGAACTATTTCTATCGAAAAGACCTATGGCTGGAATACATTTTGACATTACAGGTGATAATTCTAATTTCTTACGTAGACTTCGTGAAGTAGAGAATGGTGTAAAAAACACGTCCAAGCAAATAGAGCAAAGCGGTTTAGGTATTGAAGAACTGTTTAACCGTATGACTAGAGCTGCCGCAGCATTCGGAGCTGGTTTTACTGCAAAAGAATTAATTTCAAATATTGCACAAGTCCGAGGAGAATTCCAACAATTGGAAGTTGCATTTAAGACAATGCTTGGCAGTGAGGATAAGGCGAATGCCCTCATGCAGCAATTGGTAAAAACGGCTGCTACCACTCCTTTTGACCTTCAAGGCGTAGCAAATGGAGCTAAACAACTTCTTGCTTATGGAGAAAATGTTGAAAACGTAAATGACGACTTGATACGTCTTGGAAACATAGCCGCCGGCCTTTCTCAGCCACTTGGTGATATTGTGTATTTGTATGGTACTACCATGACGCAAGGACGGTTATATACCGCAGATTTAAATCAGTTTACAGGTCGTGGTATTCCTATGATTCGCGAATTGGCAAAAGTATTCGGAGTAGCAGAAGGAGAAGTAAAAAGTTTAGTTGAAGCAGGGAAAGTGGGATTCCCGGAAGTCCAGAAAGTCATCCAAAACCTTACAAATGAGGGAGGAATGTTCTACAACCTTATGCAAGAACAGTCCAAGACAATCACTGGGCAAATTTCTAATATAGAGGATGCTGTTTCCACCATGTTCAATGAGATAGGGAAAGCCAATGAAGGAATTATAAACGAAGCTCTGTCCGGTGTTTCTTATTTGGTTGAGAATTATGAGAAAGTGGGAAAAGTTCTTGTTGGTCTTGTAGCAACTTATGGCGTATATAAAGTGGCTGTGATGACAGTCACGGCTTTGCAAGCTTTACAAGCTTCAGGTATTGCCGCTCTAACTATTGCCGAACGTGCCCACTACGGATGGCTGGTTTTGCAAACAACGGCACAAAAAGCGTTGAACGCTGTCATGCTTACTAATCCGTATGTGTTATTGGCAACTGCTGTTGTAGGGCTTGGAGCTGCAATGTGGTCGTTATCCGATAATACAACGTCAGCAGAACGTGCTTTAGATTCATATAACAAGAAAATAGAAAAACTCAACACGGACGAGGAAGATCGGAAACGTACTTTGGAAGGTCTTGTTAGCACCATTAATAGCGAGGTGGAAGCCGATGTTACTAAACTCAAAGCTTTAAAAGATATTGAGGAACTATACCCAGCACTCTTTAGGAAATATGTTGATGAGAAAGGTCATATACATGACTTGACTGGGTTTTGGAAGGCATATAATGAAGAGGTTTCAAAATCCAGAACACAGTCAAAACAGGCTATAGTTGAATCTTTGGAACAACAAATAAAAAGTGCGGAATGGGCTTATAATTTAGCTAAGAAGGAGAACAACCGTTCCGAAATGAAGGTTCAGGCACAGCGTATCGAAGACCTGAAAAATGAATTGGCAAACGCAAGAAAGGATGTCTTGTCGGAAATCAATGCCCAATTGGAAGTAGAGAACAGACAGGAAACAAAAGAAACTACATATCAGGAAGATTTGGCAAATGCTAAAGCCGAATGGGAAAAAGCGAAAAAAGGGTATGAGTCATTAATCAAAGATCAGACGGCTACATCGAAACAGGTGAAAGAAGCCAAAGATAAGATGGAGGCATCCGAAAAGGCATACAAGGATCTGGGCGGAGTAACTGGAAGCGCACTGACCAGACAGGAAAATCTAGCAAAAAAGCAAAAGGAAAATCAGGAAAAGCTGGACGAACAACTTCTTTCACTTCGCCGTCAGAACCAACAGGATGAAATCAACCTGATGAAAGAAGGCACGGAAAAGAAGTTGGAACAGATTGACTTTGATTATCAAAAACAGCTTGATGCGATAAGAAAACAGGAGGAAGAATGGAGCAAAGCCGGTAATGGCAAGTTGACCGACAAGCAGGCACGGGAAATCTCGGAAGCTTATGCCAATGCCGAAAGCATGAGGGATAAAGATATTACTAATGTAACCAAGGAGCAACTTAAAGCCGAACAACAGGCTTTGAACGATTACTTGAAAGAATATGGCACGTTTCAGCAACAGAAATTGGCTATCGCCCAAGAGTATTCGGAAAAAATAAGGAAAGCGCAGGAAGAAAGCGGTGCTAATAGTGCACAAGTAAAGTTGCTGGAGAAACAACGTGATGTTGCCATACAGAACAAGGAAACGGAAGCCATAAAAGCCAATATAGATTGGGTTACTGTGTTTGGTGAGTTTGGTTCCATGTTTTCCGACATGGTAAAGCCTGCCTTGGACGAAGCAAAAAAATATGTACGGACTGACAAGTTCAAGAACTCCGATCAGGCAAGCCAGAAATCATTGATTGACGCCATCAGCCAGATGGAAAAGTCTTTGGGTGGTACAAGTGGAGTCAACTTCAAGAAACTTGGAGAGGATGTAAAAGCCTATCATACAGCCGAACAAAACCGTATCAATGCCATAGAGATTGAAACAGCCGCTTTGGAAAAACTAAAGAAATCACAGGATGATTACGCCAAAGCACAGAAGAGTGGAACAGAAGAAGAAAAGCAGGTTACAGCGAATGCCCTTGATATAGCACGACAGAATGCTGACATTGCATCCGCCAATGTAAAGACACAGACGGATATCGCCAATCAGGCCCAGCGTAATGTGACTGATACCGCCACCAGACTGAAAGCAAGTATGGAAAATTTGTTGGGAGGCTTGCAGCAGATTTCATCCGGAGGGTTGTATAACGCATATAGTGGAATTATCAAAACCGTGAACGGATTCAAGGACGTCATAGGTAAGACATCGGAATCGCTTCAAGAAGTTCCCATTGTCGGATGGATTTTGTCTATTATTGACGTACTCAAAGACGGATTGAGTGATCTTGTCGGTGGTCTGCTTGATGCTGTTCTAAATGCGGTCAGTGGGATTATCAGTGATGTTTTGTCTGGAGACTTGTTTGTTACAATTGGGAATTCATTGAAAAATGGAATAGGTAATATCCTTAATGCGATTTCTTTCGGTGGTTTTAATTCTTTGTTTGGTATTGGCGGTAATAAAAAAGAGGTCGAGGAAGCTATCAACAGATTGACAGACCGTAACGAAACGTTACAAACTTCCATTGAAGACTTGACTGACGAAATGAAGGCAAGCAAGGGAACGCAGTCTGTTGCCGCATACCGGGATGCTTATAAGTATCAAAAAGAAACTATTGATAATTATAAGCGTATAGCGCAGGAACAAGCACGTTATTCTGGTTCTCATCATAGTTGGAATTATTATTGGGGCGGTTTTTCTCAGGAACAGATAGACCGTCTGAGTGGAAAGATTGGTCGTGATTGGAATGGTGATATCTGGAATCTTACCCCAGAAGAAATGAAAATGCTCCGTGAGACAGTAGATATGTGGGAAACCATTCAGAATACCGGCAAAGGTGGATACGGTGATCGTCTGACTGATAAGTTGAATGACTATATTGATCAAGCTGGTACGTTGGAAGAACTGACGAATGAACTTTACGAGGGTCTGACTGGAATGTCATTTGATTCTATGTATGATAGTTTTGTAGACAATCTTATGGATATGAAATACGATGCGAAGGCAGCATCGGAAGATATATCAGAATACTTTATGCGTGCCATGCTTTCCAATAAGATTGGTGAGTTATACAGTGAAAAGTTGGAGGAATGGTGGAAAAAGTTTGGTGCCAGCATGGAGGATAACGAGCTGACCGAAGAGGAAAGGAAAGCCTTGCAAGATGAATATATGAAGTATGTGGATGAAGCCATGAAACTGCGTGATGAGCTTGCTGCCGCAACCGGATATGACAAGATTTCACAGGAATCCTATTCCCAATCTTCTTCATCAAGAGGGTTTGGCACTGAAATGACACATGAAGATGCAGGAGAACTAAGCGGTAGGTTTACAGCATTGCAGGTTTCAAATGAGGAAATAAAGAGCCAGATGATAAATGTTGTTGTCGGCATAGGATCTTTGGTTTCTATTTCAACGGAGGGCAATGCTACGTTGGGTAACATCTTGAATCAGCATGTGATTACTAACGGTTATTTGGAAGATATCGTAAAATACACAAAGCCTATCCTTGAATTAGGATCGAAATTAGATAAGATAGTAGATAATACTAAAAATATGTAACATGGAAGGAGAATTTTATATAAATGATAAGGATGCTTATACCACATGGGGAATAAGTATGGATACCTCTTCTTTATCGGCGTTAATGACACCACCGCCGATGAAAGAGTTTATAGAAAACAAGTCACGTCTGGAAAACGGCAAGCGAGTTATAACTTCAGATTCCAAGATTGACGAAAGGAATATTACACTTACATTTAATCTTACGGCTAAAAGCGAAGATCTGTTTTTTGTTAGATATAATTCTTTTTGTGAAGAACTCGCCACTGGGGTATTACATATCAGAAGCAAATATCAGCCAAATGTTGTGTATAAGACTATTTATTTGTCATGTAACCAATTTACACAGTTTATGAGGGGAATCGCTAGTTTTTCCTTGAAATTAGTGGAACCTAATCCTGCGGATAGGACAATATGATTTTTTCTTTGAATATAATTGCTATCATGTGATTTATTTGTATATTTGCTACATAACATTGTATGAAGCTATACAATACTCGTATGGGACTAATAGACATTAAAAACATATCAGGAGATATTCGTTTCTCCACAGACTTCAACGTTGGTTCGATAGGTCGTTATTCATTGGGTAAGGAGGATTACATTACTCTTCCTTTTAACGTCCTAACTCCTATTAATTTTAAGATGGGTGATTATGTGGACTTGTCGGGGATATTAGATGAATCCCTAGGTGGTAAATTCGCAAAGATATATGAAGTTGTAGATTTGCCGACACCTACTTATGACCAGTCTACGGGCGGCTATAATTACGAGTTGCGTCTTGATGCTTACTATTGGAAATGGAAAAATAAGAAATTCAAGTACATGCCGGAGGTGGCAGGCCAGGAAGCGTCTTGGAACCTTACTGCCTCATTGGATATGCAATTAGGTGTGTTCCTCCGAAACTTACAAGCTCTTGGTTACAAATACAGGGGTAATGATTTCGATTTTTCTATAGATTCGTCAGTAGAGGATTCAGCTAAGTTGATGTCTTATGAGAATACCAATCTGCTGGATGCTCTTACTAACATGGCAGAAACGTGGAATTGTGAGTGGTGGGTAGAAGATAATATTATCCGATTTGGACGTTGTGAGAATGGAGATGCTGTTAGGATAGAGCTGGGTGTGGAAGCCCAAGAAATGCCGCGCAGTGAAAGCCAGGGAACCTATGCTACACGTGTGTATGCTTTTGGATCAACAAGAAACATTCCTTCCAACTATCGGCCTGTTGATGAAACAGTAGTGGTAAATGGTATTGTTCAAAAGCGGTTGATGTTACCAGAAGGAACACCGTATATTGATGCTTATCGGTATAAGGATGGTAAAAGGGTATATATTGGTGAAGAAGGTTATGATATAGGTACGGAAATGCCGCAGGAGGAAGCTATTGAAGATATTATATTCCTTGATGAAGTCTATCCACGTACTGAATGTGTTGTTGGTACGGTTGGCAGTTATACGTCTACGATAGAAGATGAAGAAACACAAGAAACAGTAACCCAGACATTTTATTATGTAACCGATACTAGTGGGCTTGTCTTTGATGAAAGTTATATTATTGATGGAGAAGAACTTAGGTTGGTATTCCAGTCTGGTTTACTTAATGGTATGGATTTCGGTGTAACATTTCATAAGGCTGGCACAAGTTTAGGAAGCGTAACACTTGAAAGTGATGTCTATGAAATTGTTGCCAATGATAATTATGGAAGGACATTGCCCGATGAAACATTAAAACCTACTACAGGAGATAAATTCATTCTTTACGGCTGGGATAGTACGAAGATAACGGACCTTGGCCTCGTATCAAATGCCGAGCAAGAATTAAGAGACAAAACGGTGGATTGTGTAAAAAAGATGATGGTCGATGATGGTACATACAATACTACCCTTGCATCATCATGGGTAAAAGAAAACATGATCAGCCGGACATTTGACATTGGCCAAAGAATAGAGCTTGTCAATAAATCTTTTTTTGAGACTAGTCGGATATCTAGAGTTATAGGTCTTGAAATAAAGCTTGATTTACCTTACGATGCTCCTGTATATACAATCGGTGAAAGCACAGCATATTCCCGAATTGGGGAGCTTGAAAATAAAGTTGACAATCTTACTTATAAAGGTCAGACGTACACTAGTGGAGGTAGAAAAGGGGTTTATATAATCCGTACAAATGATTCGACTGCTCCTAGCAATAGTAATGTGTTCTCTGCTTTACGCTCATTAGCAATGTTCCTCCGCAAAGATATCGCCGACACGGCCAACGGTCTGATCACTTTTTTGAAAGGCGCTGAATTTGGCGAGTTTATCGACTCTCTCATTGCCGGTAAGGGCGCCGGTATCTATCCTGACGGGCGCGGCCAGTTCGAGCGTCTTGAGGTGCGCGGTTCCGCAGTGTTCAAGGAGGTCATCTATAACCGCCTGAATGCACAAGAGGGTGATACGTCTTACTCCGAAAATGGAGTCATTGAATCGGTCACATTAGAAGAGGATGGAACTTATACACTCAAACTCAGGAAGCGTTGGGAAAATGACTTTACCGCATTCCAAGAGGGGGATGTAGTCTACGGTATGGTTAACAAGCTCTTTTCTACTGGTGAACATTACACCTCATGGGTACGTGTGTTGTCGAAGAACATGGCGGTTAACTCCATCTCAGTACTGGTGTATCCGGATTCGGAAGTGCCGGGCGGTCGGAACTATCCTCCTACTGAGCTGATGATTATCACGCGCAGGGGCAACGCCATCAATGAGGACAGGCAAAGCTACTGGTATTTGTCCGCCACTACGGATAAATGTCTTGTCTGGCTGGAAGGTGTCACGAAACCTGTCCTGGAGCAGAACAACTATTACATGGTATTGGGCAGACTCCCCAACCTGGAGTTGTTTGACAACCTCCCCATCAACTACAAGCACTCGTATATTTTCGCACGTGCAGGCATATTTGGCGAATTGTATCGTGTGGACTGGCAGGGGCTTCCGGCGCAGGAACTCGTAGACCGCGGTTTTTGGTCTGCCGATGTTGCATCCTCCGATAATCCCTATACGAATACTCAGGAGCGGGCGGATACTGTCTGGCATTATGGATGCAAATGGAAATGCCTGATAACGGGGACTACCGACGAACCGAAGTATGCGGCGGCAGGTTGGGCTATGCTGGAAGGCAATCCTGAATTTACCATCACCATTGACAGTACGAAAGGATGGTATTTCGACATCGAGACTTTTGCGACTACGCTTTTTATAACAGGCAACTTGTACAACCGTGACGTGACGGAGCATATCCTTGACGCTGATGTGAGCTGGACGCGTGATACCGGGAATGTATCGGAAGATAACGCATGGGCGGTGAAGCGTGCCGGCGCCGGGAAAAATCTTCCTCTGACGACAGATGATCTCGGGCCGAATTATACCAACATGCGGGTGTGTACGTTTAAAGCACAGGCGTTGTTGCGTGACGGGCAGCAGTTTGAAGTGGCGGAGAATTTTGTAACATTTTAAAAATATAAGATTATGGGTAAAGTATTAGTAAAAAAAGTAAGGTTTGTGCAAAAAGAAAGTTCTCCCCAAGAGTGCTGCAACACTTCAGGGAGAACATTCAGTGAAAGAATTTGTACGATTAGATTTTCAGGAAGAGAACCTTACCTCAAATTAAAGTGTGCTACATAGCCACACTTGGGGCATATATTGACGATTACAGGTATATAAGACGCTTTACTAGAGTCTGCCTTTACCTCTTTTTCATCAATGTCATAGCCTAAGATTTGGAACTCTTCAGGAAGAAAGTCAAATTCACTTTCATTCTGGCACATTGGACATCTGAATTTGCCTAACTCGCTTCTCAGTCTATGCTCTGCGAGTTTCATTCTTGTTTCGTTCATATAGTTAATTTTTAAAAGTTACATAACAAAAATAATGATTAATAGGAACAATGGCAACAAAGCAACGAAAAATAGAAATCAACTACCGGCTGTTACAAACCAGTTGTAACATCGAGGTGGTGGGCAGCGTGCCGGACATGCAGGTCTACCAGGCTGACAAGGCTGAATACACTCCGGACTATACGCTGACACCGTTGGTCCTGTTTCCGCGGTGCAACGCCACCGATCCGGAATCGGTGACTAAGATCGGGGCGGTCAACTCCAGGCTGGCCAACATGAAGTGGTACGAGCGCATCGGATCCACACGCACGCTTATCACATCGACAAACACAGGCTACAGCATTACGGAATCCGGCGCCAACAAGGGACAGATCACAATGAGAAAAAATGTCGCCGTCCTAAAACCCGTCACGCTGGAGTTTTACGCGGAATATGCCGACACACGTACCGGACAGCTGTTCACTTTTCAAATGAGCCGGGTGATCCGCACCATTGACGGTACGGATGCCATCCCCGTGTTGACGATAGACAGCCCGTCCACGCTGGACTGGAACCCGGTGCGTGACATCACCGCACAGACCATCACGGCCAAACTGATGGTAGGCGACACGGACGTGACGGCTACGGGCAAGTGCAGGTTCTTCTGGTACCGCCTGTTGCCTACGGGAGCGCTGGAGGCGATAACCACAGGAGCGGGTGACAACGACTGGGAGTTTGTATCACTGAACAAGAATGTATACAAGATTGACCGCAATTATATAGGTGATGACATCACGATTGTCTGCAAGGCCACCTATGCGGCTTCCGGGACTCCGGCATCAACCCCGGGCGCATCGGACCCGGCAGTCCCTACGGTGATACGCCGCAGGATTCCGAAGGTTGAAGCCGACTGGGAGGGCGTACCTACGGGTGTTCCGGACGGGACTTACGCCATCTTCCCCAAACCTGTCATTCGGGATACCGTGGGGGTTATCCCGAATCCATCCGCCATGTTTAACTGTCACTGGTACGTCAAGAAGAGCGGAGATGCCGGATATGCCAGGGTTGCCGGCGGATATTCTCCCAAGATACCTTTCAGCAACGGCATGATGTTAAAGCTGGAGGTGGAGGACAGAGGTCCTTACGTGGTACTGACACAAGGCGGCAAGGTGCTCACACAGGGGGGCAAGGCGGTAGTAGCAAGAAAATTTGGATAACATTAAAAACAATGGAATTATGGCATTTTACATTAAAGTAACGAAGGAGGTTGCAGACCGGTTGCATCTGACCGGTATCCGCAACAAAACAGCGGATGGCAATGTTTTATTGTGGCAGGCGGACGTGGCACGTTTCCCCGGCGACACGGTGTTTGAGAGAGCCAAGGAAGTGGGCGGCATCTGCCTGACCCCGCAGGCGGCGAAAGAAGAGATAGACGGTACGGACCATCCCGTCGAAGTATTCACACCTGCCTCTTGGGGGGAGGACAACACCGAAAGCTCCGAAGGCACGGATAGTACGGAAACAACCGGGGAAGGAGGAGCGTCATGAGTTTGGCCAGCGCGACCGGACAGGTCATATTTTCGCAAAAGGGCGGCGTTTATATGCCGTCAATCCAGTGTAACCAGGGAGACCTGTATCAGGAGTATATGGGCGAAGCGTCCGCGCCGACAAACATCGCGCCGGATTTCGCATCGCTCAAGCCTGTCTTGTCCTTCATTCTCACCTCTTCGCGGGTGGCGGAAGGGCTGGTGGTCCCTTCCTCCATGAAATGGTATTTCAATGATGTCGAGATCAAGTTCTCGGGCAATGTCTCCACCAACACGTTTGGCGGTGAGACGGGACATTTCAAGTTTATCCCTTACCAGTCCGGTACGACGGATTACTACGGATTGCAGATCGTCAAGAACCTGGTCAAGGCGAGCGGAGCGGCCTCTTGTACCATCAAGGGTGAAGCCACCGTGACCGTAGGGAATACCAGCGACACCGTCCAGTTCGTCTATAGCATCCCCATCACCAAGGGGGTCGGGAACCAAAAGCATGTGACGATCGTTGCCGGTGACAACAAGTATTTTACCCTTCGGGACAAAGGGCAGAGCTGTATTCTGAAAGCCGTAGCCCGCATGGGCAGTGACGAGATCACTACAGGCTTGACCTACAAGTGGTACAACCAGGTCAACGGTGCGTGGAGCGTGCTGAGCGGAAAGACCACGCAGACATTGACCGTCACCAACGATATGGTTGACACGACAGGTGTGTTCAAGGTGGAGGTGTACCAGAGTGGCAAGCTCATCGGTCAGGACACGCAGTCCGTAATGGATGCGTCCGACCCGTTTGATTTGATCCTAAACCCCACGCCCGAGGACGAAACCATCCGGGAAAGTGGTGACACGGTGGTCTATAAGCCCATTCTGGTCAAGCGTGGGAGTACCACCAAGTACAAGGACATGACTTTCTATTTCGTGTTCATGGACAGTGCCGGGGTGATCCTTAACCCGTCCACCTCCGGTACGGCAGCCACTTCCGGCACGTGTACTTGGGACATGTGCCAGCAGGCAGGAGGCAATGTGGCATGGACCATCACAACCAAGGAGTAAGGAGGTAATATGCCGTTGGTGACTAGAACCGGACAGGTCAGTTTTGCTCCCAAAGGTGACAAGGGAGATAAGGGAGCGCGTATGCGTATGCGTGTATGGGGGGCGTCTGTGTCTTACCTGGAAGGCAAGCAAGGGCAGCAATTTTACGACATAGTGCTGTATGACAACCTGCTGTACCTGTGCATCCGTTCGCATACATCGGTATCGACGGAGACTCCCAAGCAGAATGTGGCTTCGGGAAAAATAAAATACTGGGAGGCGGCACAGAGCTGGACTTTTATCGCCACCAAACTGTTGCTGACCGAGAAAATCAAGGCGTCCATGATTGACGCGGACGGTATCAGGGCGGTTGATGTGGATATCAGCGGAAAAATCACGGCGGATAGCGGACGTATCGGTCCGTTCTCCATCGCTTCCGGAGTATTGTCCTCAAAAACTCTATATGAGGATACAACAGACACTTATGTCGGATTCAAATTATCCGCCGGGCAGATTGAGTTTTATAACGACAGGACGTTCGCAAGCGTAAAACTCGGGGGAAACACGCAGTTTGTCACAATCGAAGGGATTAAGTATGATGCCGGAATTGACATACAGAGTCCGAACGCCATGCTCGGGATGCATATCAAGACCCCGAGCATTCCCCTGTTCGTGGAGGGAGGTAACATTTTCCTTCATCCGAACAATGACAGTTATGTTTCTCTCCGTGGCATAGTGGGCAACTGGAGGAACATATCCGTCAGCACCTCTCTGAATAACAATGATGACAATGTGATGTTTATTAATACGGGTAACATAGAGGTGACGCTTCCTCCGAATGTTCCCGGACATACCATATACTTCAAACGTATGAGCGGCGGGGTAAGACTGACAGGAGGGCGCATCCTGCCTGCCCCTGGAGGAAAAGAGGCGTCCTATATGGATTTGGATTATTCATCCGGATTCATTAAATGTATGGGCAATTATTGGGTTATGTTTTATTGCGGATAACAGTATTTAATTAAGAATATTATGAAAGTTGATTTTACAAAATTTCCCCTGTTCACGGGGATAGACAGACAGGATATGGTGATAGCGGATATCCGTAAGGATATCGCTGACGGCATTTACAGGAACGTGCCCGGTCTTCCGGCGCACGTGCTTGCGGAGAAGATCTATCGGAACGAGCTTGTGGAGCTTGCCGATGACGAGATTCATATACTTGACCTCTACACTTCCGCTTCGGTGGGGCAGCTTGCCGACTCATGGCAGGATTATAAGAAAAACAATTTGGAAACTGGTAAATAAAAAATATTATGGAAAAGATGGAATTAAGTGAGGCGTTGAAAGCCAATGCCTCAATACTGGAAGAACTGATAGGTGTTGCAACGAGTGAAAAAGATGGATTGATGCCATCAATTCAAAGAATGACCACTTCATATCAAAAAAACCAGCAGAAGTATTGTAAAATTGCCGAATTTGAAAATGATACAACAGGAATATCAATGCTTATTTCAGTATTTAAGAACCATGAAAATTCATCTCCGTCTGTTGTTTTATTAACAGGATATAGCGATGGTCTATCCGTTAATTCGATAAAAAGAGGAACCTATTTAACTAATGTTTATTATCAAAAAAAAGAGAACAAAACCATTGTTTATGTAAAATCATCAGCATACGTGTATATCAGTACATTGTGCATTGGCACGAATGGGGGGCTCAATCTAAGCCATGAAAACAATCTAGATTTACCATCCGGCGCAATCGAAATTCCTATATCTTGACAAGAATTTAGCAATATTTGAGAGCTGGAAGGACTGTTAGGGATAAATGATACATGGTTTAGGAACAGAGGTCATGTTTCAGACCTTGCAGAAGCAAAGCTAAACGGCTCGTATCAATACGCCAATACTGCTATCGGGAATCCATCTACGAAAGCAGGAAGATGTCTCGTTTTTGAAGGAAGTCAATTGGCTTTGGTATGGGACAATAGCGCAATGCATTACCGTTCAGGAGTAGGCCAAGAATGGAAAGAGATTGCAACAAAATAAAAGATTACAAACCCGATCTGGAAGGACTAATGCCGATTGCCAATTTAGGAAGTAAAGGGCTCTTGAGAAAAGGCGTTCTTTCTCCTATATTGGTTTGCAATAAAGACTCCGTTCAAGAAGTATGTATCGTTCGCCTAGCGAGTTCATCTAACGCCTATATCGGTATGATATTGTATGTATATTGGGGTGGTTCTACAGGTCTGTTCTTTATTAATAGTAAGAGTGGTAACTCCTATATCATAAGGAAAGTCAACGGTAGTATAATTTCTGAAATAGAGTTCAAACGAAAAGATGGTTCTCTCTTCGTTCGGAGTAAGGCAAACACAGCTTCATTTCGTGTAAGTGCTTTGTTTTTGGATACTACTGGGGCTGACCTGTCTTTATCCATGAATATAGTTGATGAGAATCTGGATAATGCTGAAGATATAGAAATACTATAATTCTTTGGTAACATGAGGAGCGGACGGGTGTGGACCGGCACCCATCCGTTTTATCTCATTAAAATATGACTGATTTTTAAGATTATGTTGTTTGTATTTGTTTCCAATTAGTCCAAGTTCCATTATTACATATTCGAATAAAAAATCCGCTCTGAAAATCTACAAAAGTTTGTTTGGTGGTGACATCATTAATAGCAATCGTTTCCAAGAATCCATAATTACTTGATGTATTTGGTTTATTATCCAATGATTGGACTTTATCGACAAACATATATCCAGTATTATTAGCTTCATTAAAATCAGTCATACTTCCTCTATATTTTTGTCTGTACCATGTATCATTTATCCCTAACAGTTCTTCCAGCACATGAGGAACAGGCGGTTTTCATCTCACTCCGTCCGTTTTTCTCATTATGCCTTTTCCCAGCTTCGCCATCTTCCCGAGTCATAAGTTCTTTTATATATATCCGAAGAAGACCTGATATAAAACACTTGTTCAATCACTGTATTATTATGGTTATACACAGTAATAAAACCACTTGAGATTACATCTGATACGGGACCGTCGGTACCATCATAACTTCCACCGATAAAATAAATGCCATTCATAGTAATATCATTGAATGACTTGTATTGAGAAGTATCGTTAATCAATCCCCTAGTGATGAATCCATTCTTACTCATCAATCCGTTATTTTCCGCACTTACTATCGGCAGAAGTCCTTCCAGCTCTGATTTTTGGTGAAAATCATGTCAAAGAAACGGTTTGCCATTGACCCCAAGTCATACTAAACCATTTCACTCGATATTTATAGGTATTTCCGCTAAAATTATATAGATTCTGAACACAACAGATATTAGGTTTGCCGATTATAACTAATACACAATTACGGACATTTTCTAATTTTGAATCTTGTGTTATTGAGTATATTCCACTATATTGCATAGAATCTAATTCGTCTTGAGATTCTATGCTTTTAACATCTCTATACCTTAACCACGTATCATTTATCCCTAACAGTCCTCCCAGAAGCATTTTTTGTGGTTTATTTTGTAAATACAGAAGATTCTTTTAACTTTAAAAACAAAAAGTTGAATATGTTAGAGAAGATCAGATACCGTTTGGTTTATAACCGACAAAACAAGTTAAATCGACAAGGGACAGCCCTAGTCCAAATAGAAGCCTATTTGAATCAGAGAAAGGTATATTTTAAAACCAATGTTTATCTAAAGCCGGAGTGTTGGAGTAGGGATGGCGCTCAAGTAATTAACCATCCGCAATCGAATGAGCTTAACGCAATGCTATACGAGAAGATACTGGAGTTGCAGGCTATAGAACTTAGCTACTGGAAAAGAGGGCTTGAATCAAACCTTTCCACGTTAAAGGAGGCTGTAAAAAAGGGAATTAAACCAGTTGTGTCGTTTTTAAAATTTGCAATACAAGCGATAGAGAATTCTGATAGAAAACCGGGAACCAAGGATAACATGCTGGGCACGGTAGCCACATTGAAGGAATTTCGGAACGTGATAGAGTTCACGGACATCAATTATACGTTTCTAAAGGAATTTGACGCATTCTTGCGTAACAAGGGATTGAAAGTAAACACGGTAGGGAAACACATGAGAATACTTCGTACCTTGGTGAATGAGGCGATTAACGAAGGCTATATATTACAGGAGGCATATCCTTTCCGTAAGTTCAAGATCAAGAGGGAGAAGAAGGAACATAACTTCCTGATGCCTGCCGACTTGGAAAAATTGGAAAATCTTAAACTGCCGGACAGGAAGAACAACAGCCGGCACATACTGGACGCATTTCTCTTCTGCTGCTATTGCGGATTGAGATTCTCCGATTTTAAACAACTTACCTATAAAAATCTGATAACGATAGACGGAAAAGAATGGTTAGTGTTGAACAGTGTCAAAACAGGTGTGAAACTTAATATCCCGCTATATCTATTATTTAACGGAAAGGCACTGGGCATAATGCGGAAGTACGACAGCATCGAACAACTGGCTGCATTAGGTTGCAATTCGGACACTAATCGGACATTGCAGAAATTGGGAAGAATGGCGCATATCGGCAAGAAGTTCACCTACCACACAAGCAGACACACTTGTGCCACTCTCTTGGTTCACCAAGGCGTTCCGATAACCACCGTCCAAAAACTCTTGGGGCATACATCGGTCAAGACTACAGAGATATATTCGGAAGTGTTTGATGAAACAATCATCAAGGATCTGACAAGGGCTAACCAAATATATTCTAAGCGCAGGAATGTAAAACAAAATCAAATAAAATCTCAAAAATACTCGGAAAAATACCTCAGGCAGTAGAAATCTATAGAGGCTATCTGTTTTATACTTGTTTTTCAGACTTCGGTCCATCTCTATTTTCATTTGTCAATAAAAATACAAAACCGTTTGATTTGCCATATTATTAATTCTCTTCATTTATTCTGCAAGTAAAAAATATTGCATTAATGGCAATTTTTTAAGAAGATTGGTTTTTGTTTCAAAATTGGCTCTCCATAACTAATTAATATAGTTTTCTTTTTGTATTTCGTTTTAGAATTGATATCTTTGCTATTGTCTTCTCGGGAGAATGGGATAGAGAGTAGGACGTGGATTGAACGGCTGCTGTGCTTTTTGCTGGCGGCTGTTCTTTTTTTGTGCAAATAATAAATTTATTCTCATATTTATTTGTGTATATAACAAAAACGTTATATATTTGTAGCGTAAATCAAATCGAAGCGTATGAATTGGCAAGAGATGAAGAAAAAGGCGGTCGATAATGGTTTTGTTTTTTTGAAACACGGCAGTCGTCACGACATATACGTGAACAAGGCTAACGGGAAAATCATTTTATTGGAACGTCATTGGTCGCAGGAAGTGCGCCCCGGCTTGATGAACAAGCTGAAAAAGGAGATCGGGTTTTAATGCCCGGTTTCTTTTTCAGAAATAAACAATATATGATATGAATGTGGTTATAGAAAAGCAGAAATCAGGAACTTACATCGCTTACAATGTAGATTGCGATGGGGTTTCTCTTATGGGTACAGGTGTTACAGTCAATGAGGCTAAAGATGATTTTTTCAACTCCATTCAGGAAGTAATAGAATCTTGTAATGAAAGTGGGTTGAAAGTTCCTGAGTGCTTGATTGATGCGGAGCCTGTGTTTAAATTTGATGTATCGTCTTTGTTTGAATATTACAGTGTGCTTAATGTAAGTGCTTTTGCGCGGTATGTCGGTATTAATGATACGCTTATGAGGCAATATAAAAAAGGTGATACGTATATATCAGAGAATCAATTAAAAAGGATTGAGAATGGAATACATGCACTCGGACAAGAATTTACCCGTCTGAAGCTCGTTTGATTTACGTCCTTGTTTATTTCAGACAGAGAGGACACCTTTCCCGTTAAGGTGTCCTCTTTTTGTGTTTAAATGTTAAATATTGCACAATGCAAGAAAATATATTGTGATTTGTTTTGCTATTACATCACAATATAGTATATTTGCATTGTGATAATAAAACAATGAATAATTAAAAGACAATAGAAGATTATGAAAGCGATAGTAGAAAATCCACTGATAAATTGTGAACCAGAAGTTTTACATCTTTTCGTTCAAATAATCAATGAGATAACTTCTTGCATGTCAGAAGCCGAGTTAAGAGGCTGTATGAACTCTTTAACAGTACAATACCCTTACTTTAAGCTGTTCTTTGACTATGGTTTTGAAAACAATCACATGTGGGTGAAAGAATCAGATTCTATGGAAACATTGATATTTGTTGAGTTCTAATCCGATATCCTTAAAAACAACAAGCAATAACAAACAAAAACATATGATGAAAAAAAGATATACATACAATGAAATAGTAGATAGATTTGGGAAAGATATAGCAGACAAGGCAATATCAACTGGTGCAGAGCCTACAAGCTGTGTAGTTGATCCGCTACATGAAGGTCTAAGTCTGTGGGCTGAAGCTCCTATTGAGATTGATGGCTATATGATCCGCGCATATTACTACTTGACAGAAGAGGATGAACAGAATTTAGACTTTTTTGATTGGGAAGAGAAAGCAGAATTTGAGGTTGAAGAAATTTTTTGGTAATAAATATAAAGCTGGTGACAACAGATCAATTCAGTATCAAGAATATGAAAACTTTCAATTCATTAGATGCAGATTTTCGCAGAGCATTCAAGCTGGCAGCAAAGCAAGGTATAGTTAAATTCACGGTTGAAGGAATTAAAGACGATCCCGATTCGATTTATCCAATGTTTGAAGTATCGAACAATCACGTTACTTACTATTCCGTGCAGAGACAAGAGAGTGTTTGTATAACTGACATGAAGATAAAGGCTGTTATCTACTAATTAGCATGAAGAACAAACAATTAAGGGAATAAAAAACAGAGGCGGATTTCTCCGCCTCTTCACTATACAGTGAGCTGTATAGAAAATACTAATTTGTGAGCAAATCACAATGACATTTTTAATGTCGTTTCAATCCACGCACCGAAGTGCGACTAACATCGTTGATGTTCGATGCAAAGGTGCAACTTTTTGAAATAACGAGCAATAAATTATTAATGTTATAAAACATATTAATTATGGCAAGAAGACGTTCTATTACCCTAGATCAAGAGTCTAGGGTATTGTCCCTATATAAGGACGGGATAGCTATCAAGGAGATAATAAGAAAAACAGGGGTACGGTCTGAGCAGACAATATACAGGATATTGGACAGCAATGGCGTGCCAAGACGTCCCAAGGTTAGAGGTGTAAGAAAAATATTTGTCACGATAGAGGAAGATGTAGCTGCTATCTTGAATAAGGAGCAATCAGTATCATTATATGTCAATGAGGCTATAAGATTCTATCACGATAACCGGCGTTAATTGCCGGTTATTTTTTGTAATAAGGGAAACAATATTTATCTTTGTGGGGAGCGTGTGAAGATGCACGCCACTTATATTATGACGAAAGGACATTATACAATTTCATAAGACCAAGAGCTTGTTGCGGATTAGTTTCCGTGGCTGGCTCTTTTTTTTGTCATACAAAACAAAGGTTAGTTGAAAATCGGGTAATCCAAAACGTGTAATTGATGGTAATTAAAAGTTAACATAAAATTAGGTAATATGACAGATTTAGTTTTTAAAGGTCGGAATGACCAAGTTTTAACTAACAGCCTATTGGTGGCTGAAAAGTTTGGAAAAGAACATAAGCATGTCTTAGATGCTATTAGAGAGCTTATACAGGGGTGTGCCGAAACTTCGGCTGACCCTATGTTTGTTGAAACTATTTATGTTAATGAACAAAATAGGCAAGAATACCCAATGTTCGTAATGAACCGTGATGGATTTACTCTTTTGGCGATGGGTTTTACTGGGAAGAAAGCCCTTAAATTCAAGCTGGACTATATCGCAGCCTTCAACGCAATGGAACGATCATTGAAAGAAATTAAAACTCCTCAAACATATGCGGAAGCGTTGCGCCGGCTTGCGGATGAGGTGGAGGCAAAAGAACAGATTCAGTACCAGCTTGAACAGAAGACCGAGCAACTTGATGAATCCAAAGAATGGTACAGTATCAAGCGTTGGGCAAAGGAACATAATATGAACTGGCGTTGCATCAACTGGCGAAGAATGAAAGCATTGTCTTATGGATTGGGCTACGAGATCAAGAAGATATTTGACGCCAACTATGGACAGGTGAATATCTATCATATTAATGTGTTCAAAACTTACTTTCAATGAGAGATGTAATCTACAATTTTATAAATGAGTACATGATGATACACATTGTGCTTATAGCCTTGTGTATTGCGGCTACAATGGGGGCGATGTTAGTGGACCTTATTACGGGAGTTATGAAAGCCAAGCAACGGGGGGAGGCAAGAACATCCACGGGGTATAAGAAAACAGTCGTCAAAGCGAAGAAGTATTTCACCCCGTTCATAGAATTGTGCTTCATTGACCTGTTATGCTGTGTTGTTATCCCCTTCCCTGTTTTTTCTATGATCTGGACGGGTTACTGTATTTTCTGTGAGTTTAAATCGGTACGCGAAAAATCGTGGGAAAAAGCGGAGTTGCGCAAGGCAGAAAAGACAATGAGTGTAATTATCGAGAACAAGGATGATATTGCCAAGATCATGGCTCAGATATTGTTTGATAACGAAAAAGAAAAGGAGGGAAAGAAAAATGGCTGACGTAAGAAAACTTGCACCGTTTATCCTGAAGTGGGAAGGCGGTTTTGTAAATGACCCGGACGATTTAGGAGGGGCTACCAATATGGGTGTGACCATTGGAACTTATGAAGCGTATTGCCGAAAGAAAGGCTATCCCAAGCCTACGGTTGAAAGATTGAAAAACATCACGAAAGAGGAATGGACGGAGATTTTGAAAGCCATGTATTGGGACAGGTGGAGAGCTGACGAAATTAAATCCCAATCCATAGCTGATATCCTTGTCGATTGGATTTGGGCAAGCGGAGTGCACGGTATCAAAATACCGCAGGATTTGCTTGGCGTGATTCCTGACGGCATTGTCGGGCCTAAGACACTTGTCGCAGTCAATTCCCGTAATCCTCGTGAACTGTTTGATCAGATCAAGATTGCACGGTTTGATTTCATCGAGGATATATGCCGGAAACGTCCTGCAAACAACAAGTTCAGACGTGGTTGGATGAACCGTATCAATGATATAAAATTTGAGGGATGAAACAAAGGATCTATATATGGATTGCGGTAGGGATAGCATTGCTATTGCTGTTTGGATCATGCCGGAGCATAAGGTATGTCCCGGTGGAAACAATAAGGACTGACAGTCTTTATCTTACCGTGCATGAACGTGATTCCATCCACATTAAGGATTCTATCTATATAAAAGAGAAAGGCGATTCGGTAATTGTTGACAAGTGGCATATAGTCTACCGTGACAGGATGATTCGCGATACAGCCTATATAGAGAAGGAGAAAGAGTTAGAAGTCCCCTACCCTGTGGAGAAGGAATTAACATGGTGGCAGAAGACGAAATTAGAACTAGGAGAGTTTTCAATAGGTATTATATTAATATTACTAATCGTAGTCATTTGGCTGATAAAGAAGAAGGGAGGTGCAAGATGAAATAGTAACCAAAATGCCACAGGTAGAAGCGTGGCACATAATAGAAAAACTCATAACAAAAGTAATTCTTTCAGGGGCTTAGAATCAAAAAAAAGCCCCCAACGCTCATATTAATATTGCCACATAAAAACATGATAAAAGCATAAGACACTGCACGTTGGAGGCTAAATATCTTCAACAAAATGTCTTATGCTTTGTTCATCGATATATCTTGTTTTATGTGGCATGGCAAAGATAAGAATAAAAAATTAGAAAAAACATGTGCAAGTCAGAAATCTTTGCCAAAATAATTAATATTGTTTCAAAAGAAACAGAAGTGTCTGTAGACCAAATATTATCGTCTGATAAGAATATGGAGACAGTGGATGCCCGGTATCTTCTTGTATTTTTTCTTTTCGAAAGCGGTATGTACCCTTCACAGATAGCCGCTCATATCCATAAGACTAAACGTGCTGTCAACTACATGATATCCAATTTCCATGAGAGAATGGAGAGTGGGAAAATGATGAGAATATATTGGGACGATATAAAGAATTTGTTGGGAAACAACTGATTTTCCATGAGTTATGATCTATATACTTTTGTGCACGGTCGATTTTGACCGGATACAAAATACAAATACTTATGGAACGAACTTATGTTTTTAACCAAGACGGTGGAACCGGCGCAAACAATGGCCTGCTTGCGTCCATTCTTCCGTCCTTGCAGAACCGTGGAATTGACACTGGCTATCTGATGGGGCTGATGGGAGGAAACGGAAACGGAGGTTTCTTCGGAAACAATGGCGGTTTTCAGGACATCATCGCATTGATTGTGATTGCAGCCATCTTCGGTAACGGGAACTTCGGATTTGGTGGCAACAACAACCAAGGAGCGAACGAAGGAAGAGAAATGATCATGCAGACACTTAACCGAAACGGTGTCGACATTGCAGCATTAGCACAAGCTGTGAACACATCATCAGACCAAATCCTTGCCGGTATTAACTCTGTATCACAGGCTATCTGCGGTCTCGGCAACCAAATGGGCCAGAACACCAACAGTATCCTAACTGCGATCATGCAAGGTAACAACGCTCTGACATCTCAGATCTGTAGCTGTTGCTGCGACATGAAACAGCTTGTAACCACACAGGGATACGAGAACCAGCTTGCGATGTGCAACCAGACTAACACATTAGTCAACACTGCTAACCAGAACACATTGTCATTGCGTGATGGTGCGACAGCCAACACGAATGCCATCCTTGCCAAACTTGACGCTATTCAGAATCAGGCATTGCAGGACAAGATCGCATCTCTTACTGCGGAAAAGGCTACTTTGACAGCCGAAATCTCTCAGCGTAACCAGAACGCCACTATCCTGAGTGCGGTAGGACAACAGATCGCTCCTTTAGCAGCCGGATTGCAGGCATTGCAAGGAGATGTGGATAAAATCCGCTGTTCAATGCCGCCTACAGTAGCAGTGCCGTATCCGCAGTTGCAAGTATTTAACCCTGAAGTAGCTCGTGCTGCCGCCTATGGTGCGTATATGGGAGATTCAGCATATGCACGCAGTGGGTGTGGATGCAACAATTATTGGGGATAATTAGCCATTAGGTAAAGAGTTCTTTGACTTATTGATAAGGGTTTCGTAGTCGGAAAGATACATCCATTGAAAATTTTTGTGATGTTTGTTTTTCCCTTTGCAGCAATTTATTAAACTGCTTATATTAAATCCATCATTAACAGCATCTTTTATAGACTGGTAAATATGGATTACAGTGTCATCTTTTATTTGAACTATTGGTTTAAATCTCTTTTGGCTTGTAATAGGGTTTAGATTGTTTTGGGAAAAAGAGCACCATTTTAAATTTTCAAGACGATTGTCATATCTGTTTGTGTTTATATGGTCTATACATGGAAAGTTATTGGGATTAGGTATAAAGGCAAGTGCGACAAGTTTATGGACATGAAATCTCTTTTTTACTCCATCTTTAACAAGAGTAATTGCATAATAATCTTTTCCTTTGTGTCCTGTAATATTGGGAGATAATATTTTTCTTGTGTAAGATGAAACAATTCTTCCTAAAGAGGATATTTTATATAATCCTTCATATTCAGGAATGTCTTTCCATACTTCACCATCTAAAGACAATGTATCATACCTTTTTCTTCTATCTTTAACCATAACCCATTCAAGGTTTGAAACATGGTAGTTTTTATTATTACCATCTATCATTCTTACGGTTTTACAAGCTTTGGGATTTGGTATGAATGTAGAAGCCACAAGTTTAGGTATATGGTATTTCCTATCAATTCCGTCTTTTGACAAAAGTACAGATTGTGTGGATTTCCCGTTGTTGTGTGGTAACATTAATCTTGGTTCTTTATATACATTCTTAAAACGATTGTTTACATATTTAGCCATAGATGCCACACGACCAAATGAAGAAACTTTATAAAGCCCTTCATATCCGACTACATCACTCCATTCCTCACCTTCAAGAGATACACTCTTGATAAACTCTTCGTTTGTCATTGATTTTACCGAATTAAATGATACCGAAAATTGAAAAGTGGGAAGGGCTTCGGTGTACCCTTATCAGTTGGTCATGACTCCAACCTATCCCGATTGTAAATATAGTAATAAACGATTAAATTACAAAAGATTATGGCATTATTTCCTTTTAATAATTGGGGATTCCCGTTTCCCTCCCTTGGCAGAGTGAATTACAACACTCTTCCTACGGTGGCTGTAACAGTCGGTACTGAGAATGTGACTTTGGAGCTTCCTAACCATGCGTTCCGCAACAGGGATTATGTCGGAGGGTTCTATGTCAATCTTCGTCAGGCGATCCCTGCCGGCACGACTGCCACGCTGCCTATATTGATAGGGACCAACGGGGATACAAGACCGTTGTTAGCTTACAACAACGAGCCTATTACGGTTGCCAACCTTGCCGGAACCGGTATTTATGAGATTCACTACAACAAGTATACCAATGAATTGTATCTTGTTAATGGAGGATACAGACCGACAACGGCGCCGGCTTCTACAGCAGAGACCGCTTCTTTACGGAGCAAGTAATAATTAACATGGAGTTTTGTGGTGGTTTCCCAAATGGGAATAGCCACACTCCTTTAAAATCAAACCAATATGTTTCAATCACTTCGTACCAATAACCAGTTATATATACTTCATAAGGATGCTAACCCGTTTATCGAATACGGCCCGGTAGTCAGCGTTTCCGCTCCCAAGCCGAAATATCCTATGGCATCCCCTATGGGACAGTTGCCCCAAATGGAAATGGTTGTGGATGTTGTTGTCTGTATCAACGGGCAGAACACGACTTTCCAAAATCTTCCTGCCGGCATGGATATAGCCGACTTCGGACAGAACGGCAATATCGTAGTGTCATGCTCACGTGATGCGATGAATAACGAGGTCGCTTCTATGAAACAGAAAAGCATAGACATCATCAACAGCATGGATTTTCACAATTCCGTCATTGCAGGGTGTGACAAGATGCTTACGCTCTTGAACCCTGAATTTGCCGAGAAACAACGTCAGGAGCAGGAAATATCCTCTCTGAAAGGGCAAATGGCGGAAATGAGCAAGAACATGTCTGACCTTATGGAATTGAACAAACGGCTTATGGAACAGCTCGGAGTGGTTGAAACATCCAAAACAAAGAAATGATTATGGGAATGTGGGAAATATTAGAAGAAGGGCGTGACGATTACGGACGCGGCTTCGGTATGAGAGGTGACGAGGTGGAAGAAGCCTACAAGGAAGGCTGCCGCCACGGTTACGAAAAGGCCATGAGAGAGATTCATGGAGACATGGGCTTCCGTGATGGCGGAAGAAATTATTCAGGATCAGGTATGGGAGAACGCAGGTATCCCGGCTATTTCCCTGAATATCCCCGCATGGATGACATGGGAGAACGCAGACGCAGACGCACCAACGGTGAGTTTTATTAATGGTGGAGGGGTGGAATGCCCCTCTTTTTAAACAAAGGTTATGGAACAGAGATTGGATACATACAGCAGATTCCCATCTGGCATGAGGGAATATCTGGAAGCATACGGCTTTCATTTCAGCAAGAAACTTTATGAATGGGCCGTCTCAAAAATGAAAGTGAAAGACGAAACCACGGGTAAAGAAAAAAAGTTGGAGCCGTGGAGCAAAGACGAAGTGGACGATATGCTGAAAGCGAACGGAATTACCATCGAGCACGACAAGGGTTATGACGTTGCTTATGTCGCAAACATGCTGAAAGCGGATTTCTATAAAAAATCATTGGTTGACGAGGCACATTTATGCAAGCATATAAAATGCTACCTTGATGATATTGATGGCGATCCTTGCAGGGCGTTTGACGAGTTCTTTGCCACCTGTATAGGTAAAGGGATTCCTGTAATCTGGTCGGATGTGATATGATTGTTCAGGAGTTCTACATACCAAAATATGGGGACTGGCACGTCAAAGTGTATTATGCGGTACACACCTATTGGGCGGATCGGATCATTATGGACCTGTACCGTATAGGATGCAGGGGGGATTCCCTCAAGCGTGCGTATCGCAATCTGACCGAAGGCAGAATGAATACCGGTCTAACCTATTCGGACTACAGGAGAAGAGAGACGGTAATGGTTATCTCACTAACCTCCACTCCCGAAGAGTTTCAAAATTCGTGGGACCACGAAAAAGGTCATTTGTGCCGGCATATCTCCAAGGCTTTCGGGATTGATCCTTATGGAGAGGAAGCGCAGTATCTTAGCGGATATGTGGGGCAGAAGATGTTCCCGGTAGCGAAGAAATTTTTATGTGAACATTGCAGAAAGGGAATGGAAAAATAATAATCGAACAGAAGCGTTCTTTGACTTGTTGGAATTACCGTTAAATTAAAAGTGTTAATAGCTATCTTTGATATTGTCATATTGATATAATTACCTATATTTGCACCATATAGGAGTGCTGGTATGTACAACAGCATCCCTTTCACTATAATAAGGAATTTACAGGGACATCGTAATTAGAGAGCCTTCTGTAAATATTGGTATTATTTTCTTGTACTATGAATAAAGTAATTAATATTCCAAATGCGGATAGAGATGAACGAATAGGTAGTGTTTTCAACCATTTATTTTCTGTCATTTTTGCGAATGAACAAATAAGGGATAATGATGTTCCTGTTTGGGATTTTTCAAATACCTCTTTTTTTCATCCATTCTTTTTGTTCCCATTTGCCATATATAAAAGCAAATGTAAGAACGTACAGTGTAAAAATGTGGTTGGATATATGAGAAACTATTTAGAATGTGTTAAGTTCTTTGATATGCTGACAATAAAAGATGACATGGACCTAAATAGTGCGTTGAAAGAATATTTAGGGAAAAGTTATATCCCTATATGTCGCTTTAGTCGATTGAATAAGAATATAGATTCAATGCAGACCATTATTCAAGGAGTTATTGAAAAACAGAAAAATTTAGATTTAAAACTTAAAACTCCACTTTCGTATTTGATTAGTGAATTAATTTGCAATATAAATCAACATTCTGATAGTGATTATGGTTATATATATACGCAATATCTGAAACGTGAGAATTGTTTGGATATATGCATAGCTGATGATGGAATAACAATTTATGGAAGTTATGTCAAGTCACAAAAGATGCTTGATAAGATAGGTGACAATGAAGCTGAAGCATTGAAATATGCAAATGAAGGATATTCGACTAAAGACCTTCCTGATGCTGAAAGTAGAGGGTTTGGTATATCATCTACTAAAAGTATGATTGTGGAAGGTCTTGGAGGGGCATTCTTTATGTTGTCAGGAGGAGCATTCCATAGGCATGATGCATCTGGCGGAAGTGATTATGTAAAATTGCCTGAAACTATTAATTGGAATGGTACGATTATACTTATGAGAATACCATTGACAGTTAGTGAAGAATTTGATTATACGAAGTATATAAAATAGGAGGTATTATGAAAGAAATAATTAAGCTTCATGATCTACTAGGATCTGAAATACGCTCACGTTCTAATGCTGAAATTTTACGAGAAAAAATAGCAGAGCATAGTGGTTCTATAATTGATTTAAGCGATGTTTCTTTTATTTCGAGATCATTCGCTGATGAACTATGTATTTTAGTTGAGAAACATATTATTCAATTACGCAATGCCAGTGGTGTTGTGCAGAATATGCTATCTGTTGTTTCTGAAAGTAGGAAGAAAAAAAGAGTTAGAAAGACTGATGATACCAAAATAAAAGAATTTGATGATATGGAAAGTTTGACATCTTTTCTGGCTACAATTTGATAAGAATGTATTTCTAGGCATATCAATTGAAAATAAATCAAAGCGGTAATTCCCAACGGGTTTTACCGCTTTTTTTATGTTAACAGAATATGGAAGAAGATAAGTTGAACATATTGCTTGAGCAGGCTGATGATGTGCCTCACTGGTATTTCTGCCGTTTACTTGCTGTGATGCGATGGAACGTATAGAGAGGTTCATTTATAGACTGATACCCTTTGTCGTGTTGGCAAGGGTGATATCGTTGTGCTCAAATTTTCATTAGCATTATGTCAGCTTTCATTTCAATATATTCTTTGTATTTGCTTGGGTTGTTTATATAATCTGCAACTCTGTTTATTGCTATTTCTGCCTGTTTAAACCTAGTTTTTGTATAATATCTTACTACTCCTCTTCCATTGTCAGAATGTGCCAGACAATAATCTATTATGCTGTCAGGTATTCCAAGATCGAATGCGTATTGCGCAAATGATTTTCTTGCAGAATAAAATACCACTTTTTCTTTAATCCCTAAATTATCTGCTAATGTAGATAAAGATCTGCATACATACCTTGAAAAATTGTGATAAGAGAATTTATAACCAAAATCGAGTTTGTTTGTTCTTCTGTTTATCCATTGATTTATAATATCTTTAGCCGGTTCTATTATAGGAAGAACGCAGGTTTGCTCTGTTTCTGTTTTAAATCTTGTTTTCATTCTTATAAAGCTTACCTTGTCCCCGTCAAACTTGGCACTCATTATATCAATTAAATTCATTCCTCCTAGATAAAATGACAACATAAAAAGATCTCTTGCTACAATGTATTTTTTTTCTTTGGGATTGCTATACCTTATTGTGTTAACGCTTTTCAAAGAAATATCCAGTTCTCTTGGTGACGATTTGGGAATTTTCTTCTTGATAAAGGGATGTATGTCATATCTTACTTCTCCTGAGTTGATACTTCTGTTTATAACGGCTTTTGATTGTGATAGCATCATTCCTATTGATGTATTTCCTATTTTCTTCGTTTCTTTGAGAAATCTTGAAAATCCTTCTATTAGATTAGGGGTTATATCTGACATTAATATTTCCCCTTTGGTAAATTCTGTAAAGTATCTACAGTTTCTTTCTATTAATATGGCATAACTGTTTCTTCCTTCCTCTTTCAGATTTTTTATAAGAACATTACAGGCCTGTTGGTATGTTACATAGCCATTTTCTTTGAAGCCAGTTCCAGATTCAAGCATATTCTTTATTTGTCTGCAAGAATATAGGGACTGGTTTTTTATATTATCCAATCTTTCTTGCAGTTCATTCATCATGCTTCTTAATTTGGTATTTATGATGGATGCATCTGGTCTTTTTACTACTTGTCCGTTTTTGAACTGGGAAATGTTGTCAATGATAAAGTGTGTTACAATATAGCGAGTTTCCTGTTTATGGCAGACTGCTACCCTTATTTTATGTCTGCCATCCTTTAAAGCTTTTGCCTTGAAAATTGTTAATTTGATAGTTGCCATAATAGATTAAAATTTGAAGGATAAGTTTTGGATAAGTTATTTTGTCCAGTGGTGGACAAAAATCCTTTTTTTTTAATCTATAAATCGAATAGTTATTTAGTAAAATCATTAATATAATATCCTAAGTATAAGATAATTAGTATGGTTTTACCCTTGAGCCGAAACCGGGACTCGAACCCGGGACCTATTCATTACGAATGAATTGCTCTACCAACTGAGCCATTTCGGCAACTGTTTTTTCTGCAATATCGGGTGCTTTTCTGAAAAAGCGTTGCAAATATATATCTTTCTTTCGAAATAAAGAAACTAAAAGCGGATAATTTTTCAGTTATCCGATTTTGTTATGTCAATTGATGCCGGATTTATTGGTAGGCTTCTTCATGTATCCCTTTCATGGCCCATCCGCTTGGTTCGTTTATGTTCTTGAAAGCGGTATCCCACGTAAGAGCTTCAACGATAGAATTGTTTTCTTTTATGTAAAGATTATAACATCAAGGCGTAAAAACTATTTTACACTAATTGCTCTCCTCATCAAATACCCGTGATATACTGAAATTTACCCACTCCATACCCAAACAATTCAATATCCGTCAAAGTTTGATGGTCTTTACCTTACCCGGAATGATGGTCAGATGCACCGTTCCATCCTTTT
>OCHC01000419.1_pt1 | contig 47846 bp, 33 predicted proteins | sample 1538641 | NCBI WGS metagenome assembly OCHC01 (sample SAMN04571714, study PRJEB22368) | human gut metagenome | biome: human gut; material: stool | host: Homo sapiens | place: Luxembourg | collected 2012-08-17
TGCCAAATGCAATTATTACTGACAGAAATACGCACATTGCCTTTTTCCATGGCTTATTTTCTGTCATGTTTGTTTCATAAATTTCACTCATTCTTTCTTTTTCCCTTTCTTTCAAACTAAATTTCGTTTAACACAAAAATTTTATGCCAGTAATTTTTTTCTCCTTTCATCATTATAGTGGATGAAAACATCTGCATAATAACAGCGTTGTTAACATACGTCAGCATTGTGTTTGAGCATAAAACTTTCGCAAAAGTCGCGTTATAATATCATGCTTGTAATAAATTTTATATAGAAATACAAAAACACTTCGTTTTTCATACAAAAAAACACCAAATATTTGAATTTTTTGCCGTAATGCAACGATTTAATATTGACTAATCAAGGCATTAAATGTTATTTATGCGACTTTTGCCTATATCGGTAATCAAAACATAAAAAATATATTAACATTTCACCTGCTTTTGTACAAAATAATGAAGTAAAAAAGAAAGCCTATATTCAGACCATTTCAGCTGAATATAGGCTTTTATGTATTATTTAAAGGAAGACTTTAGCTCTAGTAGAGCTAAGCAGGCAATCTGCCGCACAATAGCAGTACTCATAATTCTAATTATAAAATTTTCTTGCTTATAGATTGCCGCTGTTATCAAGCCTTCCTTATAAACAATGATTATTTTTTATTTCGATTTTTTCTCTCTTCTCTTAATTTAGCAGCATAAATTTTCTTTTCTTCTCTTTCACGCTCTTCGGCTTTAAGCTTTTCTATGCGCTCTCTTTCCGCTCGTTCTTTTGATTCTTCGTAACGCTCTTTGATCTCCTCATAATGAGCGTAATTTTCTTTTTGTATCAAAAGTTTTCTGGCATCAAGATAAGGTTTTGCCGCTTTATTGAAGTGCGAAAGTTCATTGGATTTCTGCTTAACTTCATTCTTAATGCGTACTTTCTCTCTTTTCAGGTGCTTTATTTCTTCTTTTATTTCAGTAACTCTTTCACTTTGATTTGGTTTTTTTGCTTTGTCCAAATCAATATACGCATTACGCAATTTTTCCGCTGTTTCATCATCAAGAGAAAATAGTTTTTCAAAAACAGAATTATCGAATTCAGTAAGCCCGTTGGGGTAATATTTTTCAATGGCTTTCTTTGATTCAATCTCTTCCTTTGCTTTCTCTATCGCGTATGCCCTGATTTTTCTCTCTTCTTTAGTACCTTTAGGCATCGCCTTTGCGTCTGACAGAGAAATGGTTGTTATTTTTGCAACACTCTCAAGGCCATTATTACAAATCAGCTCTGCTCTTTTAACCTGCGCTTTAACTTCAGGAGTATCAAATTTATTGATCTCCTTTAACACATACTGAGCAATCTGAATTTCTTCATTTTCTTTGATCTGGGCTTTGTATTCCGCCTTTGCAGCTTTAAGCGCTGCTTTGTCCGAACTGCGGCGGGCACGTTTAATTTTGTCTTTTGATGGTTTAGTTACGGATTTGCCTTCGCGCTCTTTTGCTTCTTCTATAATATCAATAGCCTCAACAAGCGCCTCATCAGAAAGTGCGTTGTTTCCGTAATCTTCAAACAAGGATCTTATTTTCAATACGGTTATCATTGCTCTCTGCTTGATTTCAGTCAGATCATAGAAAAAGAAAGGAATTACATTAAGTACTGCGCCAATGGCTGATGCAAAAATCAAAACTCCGCATATCTGGTTGAAGTATTCAGTATTATATAGCACATCATATACATTACTGCCGTCATAGCCCAGAGATTTTGCCACAGTTTCATTAAGTCACGCCATGTCATAAATTGCCGGAAGCACAAAACTGGTCGCCATTGTAATTACGCTTCCGATCAGACCTACCGTAAGGAACATACCTTCTATTCTCTCACCGGAAATATACTGCTGATAATCGCGAATATCGCCGTTAAGACTATAAGTAAGAATATTGCCCAAAGAAGTTACAAGTCCGTTGATGAACATGCATAGAAGCATAAGCCATATAACGCTTTTTTTCGGAGCGTAAGCAATGACAGGATACATCGATAATATAAAGAAAATACTCATAAGATTAGAATAAATTAGTATATTTCTTTTACCGATTTTTCTTATCAGCAACGGAGCGAAAAGCATTGACCACAGAGATGAATTACCGTAAACTGCTGTTACAATAGAATATTGAACATCGGTACAAGCTTCCTGATAGTTGTAAAGCCAACCTAAAATTGTTGAAAATGCGGTTTCAAGAAAGCCCAGCCACGTAGCAAAGGAAATGATCCAAAAGTATTTATTTTTAGCTACTGCTTTGAGCGCATCTCCAAATTTAATGTGAACAACGTGCGTTTTTGCCTGAACTATTTTTTCTTCGGTATTGACATGAATAAATATCGTCAAAAGCAGACCCAGAAGAAGGATAGGAGGAAAAACAGCACGGTAAATTCTCATATCATAGATCGTATTATCGCCGGTTATCCATTTAGCAAGAATCGGCAAAAGTACACCTACTATCGTAGGCGCAAAAGAGTCTGTTACGGATTTAATGGAAGAAACATCTGAACGCTCGTATGTATTCGGAGACAATACATTTGTTAAATTATTATAAGAATCGAACATCAGCATATAAAAGAACTGAAAGCCGATATTATAGAGCAAGACAGTAATGCATTTTTGGAGCATTGTCATTCTGTCATAAGGCATCCAGGTAAATCCCATGGCAAGAATTACGGTAGGTATTGCCATAGTAAATATATATGGTCTGTATTTGCCTTTTTTATTTTTAGAATTATCAATCATATTTGCCCTTAAGGCAGTCAGAGGAAAACTTGCCAATATACTGAGCAAATATATTACATACATAGGCTTAGGGGCTATTCCGATTGTGTTTCCGATAAGAGTGTTGCCAACGTTCAAAATCATTAACTGAACAGCATAACAAATAAATTTAACGCCGATACCACCTACAGAAAGGGAAAATATTTATTTAATACTCATATATTTACCATGAGGCGGTCGAGACCAGTAAAGTTTTAAATTCTCAAAACCGGTTGCAATTTTCTCCTTTACAATCATGATTTCCCCCAAAAAACTACTTTTTTATAAAAATAAAAAAATATAAGATCACTTAAAAACTACGTTATTACATTTTTTCAGTTTAATTTTTCTTTTGCAATAATAGAGATTATCGTTAATATAAATATCGTCTGAATTTCTCGCTTTAAGGAAACAGCCTTTATATTTTTTAAAACAATTCCCTGTTATCTTAATATTTTTGTGTACTGCCCCGTCATATTTCTTATTTTCAGGTTTTATCAGTATAGGTGTTTGTCCGCAGTAATCAAATGTGTTGTTTTTAATCGTTACATCGCGGCACATTCCGCTTTCATACCAGCTTTTCGCGTCGTCTGAAAGTAAAACACCGCTCATTGTTGTGCTTACAAAATGATTATCCGACACATTGACCTTCCCTCTTGTTGTTATAAGAAGGCCTCTGGTTATAATGCGTGTCAAAGTATTTCCTGTAAATTCAAGATTTGGGCAGGCGCTTATGTCCTCAATTACCATACCGTCTTTTGCACATTGCGTATTGCTGACAGTAAGTTTTATTTCATATTCATTTATCTGCTGTGAATTTTCGATAATTGCTCTTCCATATTCAAGAAGAGTGTCCGGATTAATATACGCTATTTCGTCACCGCTGCGAAGCGGGTTAAATCCATGTGACTGAGGATGCATAAACCGAACAGTCAGCTGATTATTCTTAATCTCGGTGATTTTAAAGTGTATGCCGTGAACATTAAGGCAATCATCACCGGCGCCGTCGAAATAGCTGTTTTTAATTGACACATTACCTCTGCACATACAAATTTGGATAAAATCCGCGACGGACGCCATTTTTCTCGGAGAACCTTTTTCAGGCGAAAAGCAAATATTGTTCACACTGATATTTTCAGTATTCTGAGCAACAAGAGCAAGGGAATAATTAAATCTCTGTTTTATGTTTTTAAGAGCAACATTTTGGCTTTTATTAACGAATATACCTGCAAACTGACGGCGAACATCAAACAGATAAAAACGATCTCCGATTTTAAATCTAAACGTATTGGGATAAGTAACTCTGACTTTTCTATTGCCTAAATTCTTTATCTTAACGGCAGAAATGAGCGGATGAGAAACCCTTTTAATTTTATTAGGTGCCTCATCTCTTATAAGTCCTATCCAATGAGCGTTTAAGGCGTTATTATCAGCGCTTTCCCGATAATCTTTTCCGTAAAAACTCAATTTACCGTTTTCAAACTCATATTGACTATCGCTGTCAATTTCAAAATCAACGCTGAAAAAGTTTTTGTTAACTACCCTCATTTCGTGCATATCGGGATGAGAGTGACGAATTTCAATATTTTCAAGAGTGATGTTTTTACAATCTTCAACGGCTATGTTTGTTACTTTTCCGTCAATAACAAAAACGCTGTCGTTTCCGTCAAATATCAAATCTGAAATACCGCTGAAATAAAAAGGAACAGCATTAAGATGAGGCGTTTCTTCCTTTGAAAACTCCTTATCTCCGACAGTATTTGTTATGTATAGCATTTGTTTTTCGCATTTATTGCTGTCGATATAATACGTGCCTTTTTCAAACAGTACGGTCTTCTCGCCGTCAACACTTTTTAGATATGAGCACAATCTATTAAGTTTTTCAGAAATATCCTGACCGGGTTTAATATCAAATTTTTCAGCGCTAATCTTAATCATTAAAACTCACCATTAAATAAACCGAATTATTTTTCTTTATAGAATGTAACAGTGTTTTGGCCTCTGTGGCGCACAACAGACTGAACAGTAAAGGAACCGTCATTTTTTATATTAATGAGATTGCCTCCTCTTACTGGTACTTTGTAAATATTATGGTCACAGGAATTACCGTAGGTTAGGCGTATACCTTTATATTCAACAGAGTAATTATTCATGTGATCATGTCCTGCAAAACAGCCTTTTGTTGAGCCGAGTTTAACCATTGTTTCAAACATCTGGTCATCAACAGCCGGAGGACATTCTTTTTCTAAGCGCAAACCGCTAATTCTTTCTCCCTCGTCATATCCTGTTTTGAATTCCTGCATGGGAACATGAAAAAATGCCAGAGACGGGACAACTTTGTTTTCATCGCCGTTTTCTTCCTTAGCGATTTGCTTTATAGTTTTTTCATACCATTCAACCTGATTATCGTGAAAATGATCATAGCCGTCGTTTTCGTTATCATAGCTGTTGCTGTCCATCATAATCAGAGACATTAGTGCCTTTCCCTGATCGTTACGGACTGTGTAGTAGTAGTTGCCCATACCGTCAACATTTTCGTCGCCCCGTTCATAAATACAGTATTCAAGAGATTGAAGATAATCGTTCAATGTCTGTTTATCTGCAATCTTATCAGGGTCCAATACTTCATTTGGTTCGTACTTAATATCAAGACCTTCGTGATTACCGAATGTAACCGCCCAGGGTATCTTAAACTCCTCCATATATGTACAGAAAGTTTTAAAAGCAGTATAATTTTCTTTTTCGCTTGTAATATCGCCTGTAACAACAATCATATCAGGCTTAGCTGTTTCCACCATGGCTGTAATTGTTTTAAACGCTTTCGCATCCTTTTTTTCATCATTAAGAATGTGAACGTCAGTAATCTGCAAGATAGAAAAAGCAGTATCTTCAGCTCTAACATATTTTTTACCGTAAAAAGTTACAACCAACACAGTGGAACAACAGATAATTGCAACACAAAGCAAAATACTCAGAAACACTTTCATTCCCTTTTTCATTATTACATATTCTCCTTGATAGATATGTTGTCGTCGGTTATCAATGATTTTTGCAAATGTTTGTCAGCAATAATTACAGGCTCACTACTGTGTATTTCCGTAATAAGTCCGTCTTTCCATACAAAGCTGATTTTTGCACCATTAACAACCATGTCATTTACACGCCCCGATCGAGCGAAGTTTTCCGGCAGCGAAGGAATAAGTTCGACAACTCCGTTTTCTTCTGTCAAAAGCATTTCATTTATTCCAGCAACGAATCCGAGATTTCCGTCTATCTGGAAATAAAACGGAGGGTGAACGCAAAACAGATTATTAAAAACAGAATGGGAAAGCATACTGCGGATAACCGTTCTGACTGTTTCACTGTCTCGCAATCTGGCAGAAATGCAAATAGCCCAAGCCGCAGACCATCCGATATATTGAGTTGAATTACTTATTCTGAATTTAAATAATTTTTTAATCCAATCAGTCTGCTCACGGTCATTGTTAAAGCCTATTATATTGCCCGGATAAAAAGCATATAACGGAGAAAAATGGCGGTGTCCGTTTTCAGGAGTTTCATATTCCTTGTGCCACTCTAAAATTCCATTTTTACCTTCCTTAAACGGGAACAGAAGAGCACTTTTTTCTCTGATTTCTGCTTTAAGCTGTTCATCGTCAGAAAGTTCAAGGGCATTTTTAAATGCTTGCTTTACAAGTCCCATATCAAACGCAGACGCATAATCAAGCTTACATGTTTTGCCGTTATCACTTTTAAAAACATTTTCAGGTGACGGAGAAGGACAAATAACATATTTACCGTCATGCATAACAAGGAAGTCGCACGCAAATCTGGCAGCTTCAGTAATTATTTCCTTGATTTTTGCCTCGTACTCACCCAAAAAGCCGTTTTTGAAGTGCGCATATATCTCGTTAGAGAGCCAAACGCCGCAAAGAGGGGCAAACATATAGTTAGCGTCGCCCTTTACAGGCGGTGTTTTGCGCCATAAATCGACGTTGTGATTGCAGGCAAAGCCTTTGCATCCGTAATTTATTTCAGCAGTTTTTTTGCCGTTTTCCAACGCTTCATACAGCATTTGAATAAACGGCTCTATGCAATCAGACAAGCCTGAGCGAGAAGCGCCCCAGTAATTCATTTCGGTGTTAATATTAACCGTATAATTACTGCTCCAAGGTGGGCGTACGGAATTATTCCATATTCCCTGCAGATTAAGGGGCTGACCTCCTTTTCTGCTTCCTGAAATAATCATATATTTGCCGTAATTATAAAGCAATTCACAGAGTGCTTTTTCATCTGAACCTTTTTTTACAGCCTTTAGAAGCTCGCTTGCAGTGACTTCCTTTTCGCTTTCAAATGAAATGCTTTGGCTGTTATAAAGCGAAGAATAGTCGTCTATATGACGATATTTGATACTCTCATAGTCCTTGCTTGCTGTTTTCAAAGCTGTCTTACATTTTTGCTTTACAATATTCCTGTCTGTTTCAGGCATTTTGTCAAAGCCTTTAAAACCTGTAGCCGTAACAAAGTAAAGAGTAAGTTCCGTTGCATTTTTAACTTTTATCTTATTCTTTTTGCAGAGAGTTTCTCCGTTTGTATGAACCTCAGTTTGAAGGCAGAAAGCCATACCTTTTCCTTCATTATATCTGATTGGATGAAGTTCTTTCCTAAGATAATTCGGCGCAGCGTAATCAGGTGCGTTGCCAAGAAGAAAAAGATTATTATTTTCAGCTGTAACCTCATATTTAAGTTTGCTCTTAGCTTTTATCGTTACTGAAAAAGGCTTATCAGATTTTATTCTGTAGACAGAAATTTTGTCAGCATAAGATGAAAACGCTTCAGAACAGCATGATACTGATCTTACTGTATGGATTGCGTTTGACAAATCAAGACTTCTTAAATAACCTTTTTTGTTTACACCTTTGTATTTAAGAATTACGTCGCCTAAAGGCATAAACGCCTCGCTGTAAAATCCTGTTAGATTATCTTCGCACAGAGCGTCCGCCTCGCTGTTCCTGCCTTCAAAAATGAGACTTCTTACCTTTTCAAGATAATCAAGGCTGTTTTTGCTGTTATAATCTTTAGGGTATCCAGACCATAAAGTGCCGTCATTAAAGCAAAGATACTCCTTTTTCAAAGAGCCGTAAATCATTATGCCTGTAAGTCCGTTTCCTAAAGGAAGCGCCTCTTTCCAACTCTTTGCAGGTTTTGTATATTTAACAATATGCATTGTTATCCTCCAAACCCGGAAACAATAAAGTCAAATTGCTCCGGAACAGTAATTTCACTGTCCTTTTCAAGATAAAGCTCTTTTCTAATTCCGCGGTATAGTTCATCTAAGAACTTGTCGCCTTCACGAAAATCCAAAAGTTTTAGACCGCCGCGGTCTGTGAGGATTTTCTCAGCTTCTTGCGGATTGCCGTTTTTAAGATGCGCCATAGAAAGATACATTAAAAGGCGCTGATTGCTTTTAAGCGAATCATCCAAAGAATTAAATTCGCAAATTAGTGCTTCATAAGCCCCTAATTTCAGCAAAAGTGAAAAAATACTTTCTGCAAGAGCATAATCATCATTACGAAAATGCAGACATTTTCTTGAAAAATACTCACACTTTTCATCTTCCAGTTGATAAAGAATATGAGCGTAAAGATGATTGTTTTTTACATTACTGTCAATAATAATGCTTTGCTCACACCATAACTTTGCTGAATTAAAATCTCTTTTGTCGTATGATAAAAGCGCAAGTTGATAAGTAATGTTCCAATTCAGAGCATTTTTATTTTTCAAAAGTAAATTTTCCATTTTTTCGCCGTAAGCAAAGAACAATTCGGAATTCAATTCTTCTCCCCTTACAAGCGAAATCCAGCCTGTGGTATCGTCATTCTCTTTAAATTCGAGTTGCTCAGGGGGGTTACCACCCAACAGAGCGTTAAGATAGCCGAAACCGCTTCCGGAAAGAACTGTTTCGCCTTTTTGAAGGCTAATACATTCTTCAATTTCGCCGAGTTTGCTGTCTAAATATTTGCTGTCTCCCAGTGATCGTATCTGATCTTTTACAGCGCATACCAATTTATCGTAATCAGCGCCCACTATTTCTTTGGGAACATTTGCCAACGTATAACATTCAGTAAACGTCCATACAGTTTTAGGCGGCATTGGAATGCACTCATACTGGGTTTTACCCAGTCCTGCCTGAATTTCAACATAATCTCCGGCCTTATCGGTAAGCATTCTCTGCCAGTGCTTTGAGCCTTTCCTGTGGCCCCAGGAAAAGAGTTTACGACCCTTTAGATTATTGCTTGAAAACTGTAAAAGTCCATAACCGTTTTTATCTATATTGGCGATGAATTTATCCTCTTCAGGCGATATATCGTAAAAATAATCAATAGTATTTGGAATGTTTTCAGGATAAGAAACATCAATACCTGCATCAAACGGTATTGATGATTTTTTTATACCCATACCGTCTGAATTGTTATAAGCGGAATTTGCAGGGACTATAACTCTTCCGCCTTCATATTCAGGCGTCGCCATATTTGACCACCAGTACATCGGAACTACGCAAGTATTTGTGTTTTCAATTCGTACAGCGGTCATAAGCTTGTTTTTATCAAGCCAGAAATCAATCTGATAGTAAATTTCTCTTGTTCTCTCAAACTCATAAAAACGCAGAACGTCTTCGCCGTTTTTGCCTGTTACAAAAGCGCAGTACATCTGTGAGCAGGTAAACGGAGTGTGACCGATAATGCCGCAGTTCCACTCAACTCCCCCTGAAAACCAAGCGTTTCTTACGCTTAAATTTCTAAAACGGATAACATCATTTGTATAAAGTATATCTTTCTGGTTTTTCTTGTCATAAAGCTTCCAGAGCCTGCCGCCAAGCGTGGGCAAAAACTCAGCATAAAGATATTCATTTTCAAGGGTAGCAACAGTAATTTCCTGTTCTGTCTCCTCGGAATATGCATTTTGCTGTGTATAAGGGTAGGAAGTTTCACGCCATCCGTAGTCAATGAAAAGGCCCTCAAAATCATCAATAGTAGATTTTGTTTTATGCGCTTCTCTTGACTGGGAAAGATGGGGATATTTATTTTCACTTATAAAATTTGATACACGATAGTTTCTTTTTTCAAGCTTTGGCATACATTATTCTCCGATTTCGTATGTGTTTTTGTCTAAATCAATCGTAACCGTTGTTCCGTCAGAATAGGTTGCTTTCTGTCGGCGGTATGAACCCAGAAATTCGTGTTTTAACATTTCCTTGTTATAAAGTTTTTCCTGCAATTGGGCAAGAGGTTTAACACGAGCAATTTCTTCTTTAAGTTTATCATCGTCAAGCAACTGAGTATCTGCAGTACGGTTATCTGTTCCGACTTTGCTGAGCCCCGTTCCGAAAGGACTTATGTAGGGCATACCGGCGCACAAAGCGCAATAAAAATCGCCGTTGTCACCTTTTGGAATTCCCCAGTTATTAAACCAGTTCCACGGCACAATAATGCAGTCGTGGAATACAAGATTGCCCAGAGGAATAGGAATACCGACAGCCTGACCGTTTTCCTGAGGTCTTAATGTAAACGGTCCGTGATGAACAAGAGCAAGATGATTAAGTAACTGCATGGCAGGCTCTTCTGAAGACATAATAAAGCCCTTATCGTTAAGGTAATCAAAACACTCTGCCCTGTATTCAATACTTTCTTTTCTTGTAATTTTGTGATTGGGATTAAAACACTCGTCACCGTTCATAACTGAAAAGACATCAAGATACGCACCTTGAACATCAACACCGTGTTCTTCAAGCTCACCATAGGTTTTCTTAACAAATTCCAGTGCCTGAGAAGCACAAAGAAATGTATGCTCTCCCCCGTCCCAAATCGAACAATAAGGATGCGATCCGTCAATTTTTTCAACCGCCTTGTTCATATCAAAAACAGGAGAAGAATAATAAAAATCTCTGTACTGATCATGAAGAGCAAAGATATATCCCAAATCTCGGCTTACTTTCGCAAACTCTCTCAAGCCATCCCAGCCTCCGGCAGCTTCGCAAGGAGGAAGAATATAAGGATGGTTATTATCATAGCCGTCTTTTCCCCAGCCATCGGTGTGAATATAAAGCTTATCAAGACCGCACTGCTTTAATTTTTTTATTTGCTGTGCACGCTCATAAAAAGTTGCGTAAAGAGTTTCATTTGTTCCGTTTTTATCGTAAAATTTCGATTTTTCATTGATCTTTGAATAAATTTTATGATGAAGAACCGAGCATCCGATCAGTTTTTTAATATTCTTATTTCTTTTTATTTTATCATCTATAGATACAAATTGGCCGTTATCAATGAGATACTGCCTGTAATCCTTTGCAGCCGTATTGTAGTCGCCGTTGTCATGGAAAATAAACTTGATTTTCCTCTCATAATAGAGTTTACCGAGAGAGGACATCCAATGAACGGAATTAACAAACGCACCGTGGTTTCCGAATGCAGAAAACATGCAGGCATCATAAGGCGTCTCAACAATTGCTGTAAACGAGTGACCGTCGCAAACTCTGCCCCAAATCGGCATATAACAGTCACCTGTGTTTATTTTTCGCAAATAATGCGCAAAGCCAAAGGTAGAAATAAAATTGTTCTTATAGCCGTCCGGCAAAATAAAACCTTGACGCATTGCGTCAATATGATAGGCATTCTTTCCTTTCCTTTTGGAATTAAAAGGCGCGGGAAAATATACTGCCTGAATATCGTAACCTGTTTCATTCTCGGCTTTAAGCGAAAACTCAACTGTATCTTCATCGGTAATTTTTGCTGTCAAAATCAATGTGAACTTCAGAATTTTACCAAAAGCAGCATAACCTGAAAGTTTAGCAACGATCTGATTATCGCTGTATTCAAACTTTCTCTTAAGAGCAGAATACAGAGTACGGTAAGTGCTGATATATTTACTTCCCAGTTTCTTTCGAATGATTATGTATGGGGCTCTGCCGTCGCTTACCCAAGAGAAGCCCTTGTGCTCAATTTCATAATCTCCCGTAATTTCATTAATTCTCAGTTTAATGTTGCTCTTTTTCATTTAGTCCACCTCAATTTTAAAACATATCGGCATTGTTGAAGAAATTTTATTTGTACTGATTACAAGATGTTTTTTATCTTGAAAATACTTGACTGGTTCGTCACTGCCGAGAATGGAAATGTTTTTTATCAAGCAGTGAAACAGATCCATGCTGTCTGCAAGTGATTTTATTTTAAAGACTGTTTTACCGCAAGGTTTAAGGGCAAAAGCGTAAACAACTCCCGTCTTGCAGGTAAAGCGATAATCCTTAGAAGTATATCTGAAATGTTCTTTAAATGAACCGCCTTTTTGTTTTTTCCCTTCTCCAAAAATTTTGTAAGGCTGTGTGCCCCATATTGCTTCTTCGTTTCTCTTTGTCCATTTTCCCAGAGAAGCTAATATTGCCTGCTCTTCTTTACATATAGTTCCGTCTGCTTTTGGTCCTATATTAAGCACAAAGCAACCGTTTTTTGAAACAACATCCAGCATATTGCATGCAATAATTTCAGGCGTTTTAAAGCGGTTAGTTGTACAGTAACTCCAGGAATTGTAAGCCGTTGAAGTTTCGCCCTGCCAAATATACGGGCTGACATTTTCAAGCTGCCCTCTCTCTCGGTCAAAAACCGCGCAGTTATACATAACAGCGTCAGATTTATAATAAACGCATACCTTAGTCCCCCATTCAACTGAACGGTTGTAATAATAGGCAAGAAATTTTTTCATATACGGTCTGAAAGCCTTATATGAAACCCACCAGTCAAAGAAAAGGGAGGAAGGTCGATATTTGTCAATAAGTTCGCAGGAAGAAACGAGCCAATCTTCAAGCCAGCTTTCACTGGGCTCTATTCCGTGTTCCTGCTTTAAAAGTGTAAATAGATTATTTCTTTTACTTATGTTGCAGCATTCACCGTAAAAATCTCGATATTTTTCTTCCATGGTTTCATTGGCATAACCTACGGTTCTGCCGCCGTTCAAAAACCAAAAATGTTCAGCACGATGACTGGAAGCGGAAAAAATCAAGTTATTCTTTTCACAGGACTTTTTTATTTCTCCGAGAATATCCCTTTTAGGCCCCATGTTTAAAGAGGTCCATTTACTTAAATCGCTGTCATACAATTTAAATCCGTCGTGATGCTCAGCAACAGGCATAATAAATTTGGCGCCGCAATTTTTTACAGCATCTACCCAACAGTCAGCGTCGAACTTATCAGCAGTAAACATGGGGATAAAATCTCGGTAATTAAAATTTTTTCCGTACTTTTTTCTATGGTGCCAATAAACCGGATTGCCTCTATAGTACATCATACGGCAATACCATTCGCTGAAATAAGCAGGAACACAGTAAATTCCCCAATGAATAAAAACACCGAACTTTGCTTCCTTATACCAGTCAGGAACGCCGTACTTAGAAAGAGAAGCCCAATCTGCCTTGTATTTTCCGTTCTCTATTACATTATCAATTTGAATTAGATATTCTTGTATTTTATCTCTCATAATAAATTTATAACATATTTTTCACAGGTAAAACAGGCTGCATATTTTTAAATCCATAAAAGTCCTGCGCATTTTTATAAAGAAAATTCTCTTTATCATCTGCGCGGATTTTTGATGATTTAATTATAAAGTCAAAACTCATTTTATATGTAATTTCTACCATTGTACGGGGATAATCGCTTCCCCACATCAACTTGTTGAAACCGCATATTTCGGCAGCCTGTAAAATTGCATTTATCGCCGACGGATAAGGGTAAAATTCGCTGTTAAAAAGCCAGGTTAATCCGCCGCTTTCAATATAAACGCTTTTATAGCGCGCCAGTTTTATTTGCTCGGTCCAGTTTTCCGTTGTAACCATTCCGAAATGACCGATGGCAATTTTCAGATTTGGATATTGCTGTATAATTTCTTCAAGAGAACCGGTTTGAAGATCTCCGTCAGCAAGATCTATTGATATAAACTTATTTTCTTTATCCGCAGTCTCAAACACTTTATTATGCTTTGTCAGATCCCTTGTTTTAAGCCTGCCGCCGCAAAGTTTAATACCGTCAAAACCTTCTAACGAAAAGGCCTTGCCTTCTTCGTAGAGACTGCATATTTTTAATCGATTTTGATAATGTGACTTTGCGCTTAAAAGATATTTATCTTGATTTCCGTCGATTTCTTCTTGTGTGATAACAGCGCCGCTTACACCTGCGTAATCCATATTTGAAATAAGCATTTCGGCAGTATTTTCTCCGCTCATCATATATGGCGGCATCATCTGTCTTATTTCACCGCCGAAATTGCTTTTGCCGCCGCCGATATAATAGACATCTCTGCCGTCAACTTTACCATTTTGAATTTTCCACAAGTGAGCGTGAGCATCAATAATCATAGGTTACACCATCCTGAAAATGCTTTTAATCAAAACCTAACATGACATACTCCGCCTGACAACCTCCAGATTTACATCTTTATTCTATAAGGCAGTCGAGCGAAAAAGCAAGTGGTTTTGACGGATAATTATTTTTACTAACAAAACCTTTTGAAACGGCAATCAATTTTTTTCAATATCTTTACTTGCCGTCATAGAAAAGATATTAACTTTTACAAAAAGAAAAGCTGTTTCTTTAATAATCAAGCCTCAAAATTTATAAGTATTTTGGCAAGAGAGCCGTCGTTATGCGAAAGTGCTTCAAACGCATCTTTAGCATTATCAATATCGTATACTCCACTGATCATTTTATCAATATGTGCATTTCCGCTTTTAACAAGATTTATAAGTTCTTCAAAATCTTTTGTAAATGCATTTCGGCTTCCAAAAATATTCAGTTCTTTCTTTAAAATAATCGAATGAACAAAAGTCGTTTCCCGCTTTCCGTTACCGATTAAAATAATATTAGCGCCGTGAGCCGATTCTTCAATGCAGTTAATAAACGTTTCTGGAGCACCGCACGCTTCAACACACACGTCAAAACCGTTATGATTTGTAAATTCTTCACACGCCTTGTGGAGTTCCTTTTCTTTAACATTTACAACGCAGTCTGCGCCGAATTCTTTAGCCAGTTCAAGCCTTGCTGTAAGCATATCGGCAATAAGCACTCTTGCGCCCATTGACTTTGCCTTTATAAGTGCAAAAAGACCGATAGGACCGGCACCCATAATAAGAAGGTTATCTCCTTTATTGATTTCTGCTCTTGACAATGCGTGGCAGCTTATTGAAAAAGGTTCTATTAAAGCAAGTTCCTTGGCTGAAAGGCCTTTGCCGTCAATAATCCTTTCAATCGGCATTGTAATGTATTCCTGAAAACTGCCGTCACGCTGAACGCCCATTGTCTGGTTATCATGACAGGCATTAACAATTCCACGATTGCAGGCATAGCATTTACCGCAGTTGAAATAAGGATTGCAGGTAACGATATCACCTTGTTTTAATCCTTTTTCGTTGTTCTCTATTTCAACAATTTCCGCTGAGAATTCATGGCCGGGAATACGCGGATAAGTAGTAAACGGCTGATTTCCTGTATATGAAGCTACGTCTGCTCCGCAAATACCGCAATAATGCACTTTTAAAAGTGCTTCACCTTTTTCAGGCTTCGGAACATCTTTTTCAATAATTTTTATTTCGCCCGGTTTTACAATTTGAATAGCTTTCATTTTATGCCTCCATGTCAATATATTCTTCGTTCCAAACAACAGCAGTTTTTAAAGGAGCGCCCTTGGAATATATTTTATTTTCATATGCGTTTATAGGATCGTTTGTAAATTCATCCTTATCAATAAGTTCAACAAGGGTGTCAAATTTGCTATCGCAAAGAAGTTTTATTGCTGTTTCCATATGTTTTTGAGTGAAATTAATAGACGATAAAATAACTTGATTTTTAAAGCCGAAGGGCATCGTGTCAAAAGTCACTTTTGGTCCCAGCGAAAAGCTGTTATATACACCGTTGCATCCCAAAACACCGTGCTCAAAAGCAATTCGGTGCTCAACTACCGTTCCGCTGGTTCCGATATATACAGACGCTGTGCCGCCTATTTTATCAACTATTTCTTTGGCAATTTCATTTTCTGTAATTCCGTTAACAGAAAGATAATCGCATTTAAGTTCGTCAACAACAAACCGAGCTTTCTTTGAGTTGCTGTCGCTTCTGGCCACAAAAAGAATTTTTGCTTTCTTTTGGTGCCTGCGTATCTGATCGCCGATAAACAGTCCCGTTGTCCCAAGCCCAAAAATTACTACACGCTCAAACGTGCTTTCAACAGCATAATTTCTTGCAGTAATTTCATCGCACTTGCATTTTGCAAGCTCAACACGGAAATTCTGTGCTTCCCCTATATCACACATCCGTTCGTACTGAAAAACAGCGCACGCATACGGGTCAGAAAACACAAGTTTTTTTGCTAGGGATAAAGGCAATTTAGTAAGCCCATCATACTGCCGGGGAAGATGCAAAAGCATATCAGGGTTAAAATATCCTTTGTCGCAAAAAATTCCGTCGGCACCGTCGCAGCCGTATTCAAAATACGTTTCATTTTCGGTAAAGCGAGTGGGGTCATAACTGTCTCCCCCTCTTATTAAGACAGTAGCAAATCTGTTTTCTTCAGGCACCCAAACAACGCCTTCATGGCCGTTGATAAGTCTTTTTTCGCCCTGAGGAAATTTTTTATCCAATATACCCTGCTTACCCATTTTCATAAGCTCATAATCGGTTCCGCAAAATCCGCAGAAAACGGGCAATGCTTCAATCCCGGGCTTTTTTTTCTCTCCTCTTAACCTTTGACGAGGCGGGTTTATCAGATTAATTTCTCCGTAGCAAAGAGGTTCATTTTTACTGTTCTGAAAATATGTAGCTTTTGTTTTCATTTAAAGAACACAACCTTTTTTCAAAATAATATTAGCATACTGGCTCTCTTCACCTGTAGCAACAATGGCATAGGCTTTTTCAGCACGCGAGTAATAATCAAACCGTTCTTCAAATGTAATACTTGCATTTGGTTCATACTTTTTGAGAATAGACTTATACGAATCCCATATGGAAGTGTCTGCATTATCTCCGCTGCATTTTTCCATTAAAACAAAATTATTATCATCGTATTGATCTAAAGGGAACAATTGCAAAACAGCGTCTAATATTTCACAGCTTGAAATACCGTCAGCCCTTATCAGTATTCTTGCCTTAGAAGCAGCCGGAAAATTACAGTCTGCAATCACGATTTCGTCTCCATGACCCATTTCGCAAAGAACCTTAAGCAACTCTGGCGATAATATTTTCGGTATATTTTTAAGCATAACTTTCCTTTCACCTACAAGACTAAGTTAGAACGGCAAAATCTCAATATTTACATTGTTTTCTTTGTCGAGTGTCAATAACGTGCCGCCTAAAGTTTTAGATGAGAAATAGCAGTTATAGGAGCTTTTAGTCATATAGCAAAGTTTAACGCCCTGATATTCGGCAATAAAGTTGTTATTATGATCATGACCGGCGAACATATGAGTTCCGCCGTTTGCTTTAAACGCTTCAAAAAATCCGTCATTGTTTACGGCGGTCCAGCTGTCTTCCTGTCTGTATCCTGCCTCAAAATTATCGGTAAGCTCTTTGTATTCCGGAACTGCAACATGCATAAATGCCATATTGGGAACATTCTTTCCGCTTGTTTTTGCAATTCCGTCTACTGCCCATTTGTACCACTCGATTTGGTTTTCATTAACTCCGCCGTCAGTAATTTTTCCGTCGGTAATTCTGAACTGACCGTCGTCAAGCATGAACAGAGAATAAACTACTTCATTATTTCTCGTAACGTTAACGATATAGTTACCCATACCGTTCATGCCCTCAGGTCCGCATTTGAAGAGACAGTGTTCTGCACTTTCATATATCTCTGCAAGTTTTGATTTGTCTGCCCTGCCCTCATAATCATGGTTGCCAAAGACGGGAGCCCAGGGGATCTCAAATTTTTCCATAAAGTTGCAAAACTGCTGTGTGCATATATCGTTCCAGGCAGTCAATACAGTATCGCCGCCGACCACAATCAAATCCGGGTTAACTTCGTTGATCATTTGTTTAAGCTGAATTTCGCTCAATCCGTCCAGTATAAAATTAACTCCGAGGCAAGCTCCGAATGTTGCAAAATTGCGAATATGAACGTCGGTCAGACAAAGGATTTTGAAGTCTTCGTCGCCTGCGTCCAATTCATGAGCATAATCTGGAGTGTAAATATCGCTGGCGCTCCATTCGTCGCAGACTGCAACACCTTTTTGTTCTTCCAACGCTACAGACGCAAAATATGCATTGCAAATACATACCACCGCAGCGATTATTAATATTATTGAAATCACAATTTTAACAGGCTTTTTACTAAAAAACGCTTTCATAAATCTTATTCCGCCTTTCAAATTATCAATTGGCCGAAACATCGGCCATATAATGCTTATTTATCGGTAATAATACCTTCATCACAAAAAAGTTTGTTGTAAAAATGAGAAGCAAAATGACTGTTATCAAGCCCAAACGCTTCACTGAATGTACTCAGCGCGTTTTCTCTTTCACCTTTTCCCAACAGTCCGAGGGCTTTCATAAACAGACAATGAACTTTATTTTTCTTATTCAAATCCTCGTCAAACACAAGAAAATCAGGAAGAGATACTGCAAAGTAATCAATTTTAACATCGTCGTTCATATGTTTATCGGCATATTCAACAAGCTTGTTAAATCTACTAAGCGCCTCGTCCGCTTTTCCGAGTTTCAGCAATGAAAGTCCCTGACAGAAAATCGTTTCAGGCGGCTGATCGTTGTAATACATTGCGCTTTGCGGTTCAGAAAGTCCCATAGATGCTTTTTCAAAATATTCTATAGCTTTTTCAGGGCAGTCTGTTTTTTCATATGCAATTCCCAAAAGATAATTTTGGAGATTTTCCTGTGCGCCGTAAAGCTTGCCTTCTCCAAGATTGTGAGGATAATCAAATGTCCTCTCTAAAAGCGATATTGCATTTTTGTACTCTCCGCGCTCAATATCCCTTTTTGCTAACGCACACAAAGAAGCAATATATTGAGTAGGAGCCTTTCCTTCTCCGCCTTCCCATGGATGAAAACTGTGAGACATGATACAATCCAACGCTTTATCATACTCGCCGTTCAAATTTAAAAGAGTTACATATTCTGTATATAAATCATCACGGAAGTTAACGAGAGAAGCGTATTTTTCTAAGAATTCAAGGCGTTCTTTTGGTGATCTTTGTACTTTTTTATACAACTGATCAAGTTCCATTAAGACCCTGGCATCTGTTTCATCAAGATGGAATGCGCATTCAAGTTCTTCCAGCGCTGATTTTTCGTCACTCATTTTATTGTAATATGCAAGAGCAAGATTACGATGAGCTGTGGGAAATTCGTGCTTATATTCCGTCGTATTTTTCCAGCACATAATTGCGTCATCATATCTCTTTTTATCATAATAAAGACAGCCGAGATAGTAATTTGCCATGGCATTGTTATTACTGTTGTTTATTGAGTTTTCTAGCACAAGCATATCCTCAAGTCTATGGGGGAAACAAATATAACTATCAGCAGCTTCGGCTTTATCATGGTGAAGCCGTGATTTTTCAATATCACCTGTAATCTTGTATAAATCTTCAAGATGGTAATGAACTAAAGGATACGTTTGATCAGCCTCTAGCAAGACTTTTATTGCGTTATCGTCAAAGCCTCCCACCTTGTATTCCAGGGCAATTTCAATGGCTGTATCAACTCTCATCTTAGGATTTTCGGCTAAAATGCGGCGGCTGATATAATCCATCGGGTCAAGTTTTTTTGTCTCTTCAGCAAAACTTAGCGCTTCTTTTTCTCGGCCAAGTTTGAGCATTATAAGAGCTTTAAGATTTCTTGCTCTGTAATTTCTGCTGTTTTTAATTATCGCGTTTTCGATATGCTCAAGCGCAGTTTCAAAGTCGCCGTTTCGAGCCGAAATACAAGCAAGATGATAAAATCCTGCTTCCTGACACGCATTGCTCCAGCAAGACTTGAAAAAAGCGTCATAGCTTTCATCTAATCTGTTTTGATAAAGCAAGGATAAACCTAAGTTATAGCAAGGCTCGCTGTCATACGGGTTCGGATTAGAGCGGGTAAGTTTTTCTATTGCTTTTCTGAAATATTTTTCGCTCTGCTCAAACTGTCCTCTTCTGAATAAAACCAGGCCATAAGCATTGTTAAGTCTTATATCAGTTTCGTCTCTGTTAAGTCCTTCAAGATAGTAGTCTTCTGCAAGATAAGTCGCATGCCTGTACTGCTCGATATGAAGGCCATATAAATACAAATCTTCAGTTGTTTTACAATCCTTTGGATCCGGCGGACAAACAGCTGGAGGAGTTGGCTCCTGTTTCTTACCGTTTACTAAATAATTCAGATACGGCTTTCCTTTTCTGAAAATTTTAATTTCATCAACAGCTTCTGAATTATCAATTTTTATTTCAGCCGTTTCACTGGGAAGTAAAACAACATTTTCAGTCTGGCAAATCGAACCTTTAGATAATGCTTTTACAGTAATTTCTCCGACATTGCCCGAAGCGTACAAATGGACACATGAGTTTTCAAAATTCATTGCAAGATCTCTTGTTGCATTATGCACTGTGCCGATCTCTTTGTACGGCATGAAGTACTGAGTAAAACGCTTTTCCTCCATAGGTGCAATAAATGTAAAGTCAGGCTGGTTGTCGGTATAGCACCCTGTCATAAGTTCAACATAGGGACCGTCAGCGTCAGTAAGATTTCTATCCCAAGCTTTGCCAAAATCACCGCATCCCCAGGTCCATTGCTTTTTGCCCGGTGCGATATGATGGTCAGCATAGTGGAGAATACCTGCATTTTTTCCGTCGTCATAACCGCCGACAAAATCATAATCAGACTTTGCCGCCATATATGAGGTAGGAACAGGTAAATTCTTGTACCTTGAAATATCTACGCCTTTGCTGTAATCGACTTTATAATAAGTTCCGGTTGCAATAGGAAATGTTGATGAAGCCCGCTTTCCGTGATCCATAACCGTAGTTACGTCAGGCGGAAAAATACTTCTTGTATTGTCATTAACAGCAACAGCAGGATTTGCCCACCACAAAAAGGTTTGCGGCACATCTGTTCTGTTAAACAGCTGAGCTTTAATTTCTATGTAAGCGCCGTCCGGATAGAGGGTAAACCTAGCCATACCTTTTGTGCGAAACATATTTTCGATTTCACTCATTATAACAGTTGCAGATCCGTCTTCATTTTCAAAATACGTATAATCAACCGGATCAAAAGTGCTGGGTCTGTGATGCTGGGGCCAGTTGAACTCAATTCCTCCTGAAATCCACGGACCCGCCAGACCTACAAGCGCAGGTTTGATGACATGATTATAATATACAAAGTCATAACCGTTAGTCTTATCAACGGCACGCTGTATTCTGCCCCCTATTTCCGGCAAAAACATAACCTGTATATAGTCGTTTTCAAGAAATACTGCTTTATAGGTTTTTTCTATTTTTTCATCGTAAATCTTGTCAATAACCGAGTGAGGATAAACCTTACCGGAAGAGCCTTGATAAACTCTTTTTTCAAGGAACATCGGGTTTTTGTCCGGCTCCCCTGTTTCATATGTTGGAATTATTACGTTTTCTTCCCATACTTTTACTTTTGAAAAATTATTCATAGCCTACCTCTTAAACAATAATTTGACATTCTTCAAATTTGATTATATAATAAAACCACAAAAAAAAATTGAGAAAAACAGCCAAAATATTTAGAAATCCTATCACAAAGGATGATGCTATAATGAAATCTAACGAAACCGGAGTTTTGGACAAATCCGAAGTCTATTTCTCATCACCGTCCCAAACAGCAAAAAAACTGTATTTTTATCCAATAAGCGCAGGTCACTTTTTCTGCGTTAAAGGATATCATTTGACTCGTAATAATTATGACAGCCTTCTTATAACACATATTCTTGAAGGTACTTTTACTTATATTAAAGACGGAAATCATATAACCGCCCAGGCAGGTGATACCGTAATCCTCGACTGCTACAAGCCTCACGAATACTATACTGATGAAAGTTTTGAATCTGTTTGGGTTCACATAAGCGGCGCTAACTCCTCAGAATTGTTTGAGGAAATTGAACGGACAAGCGGTAGTCTTATTAAATGCAAAGACGTTCAGCACGTAAAGAAACTGATTTTCCGTCTGTTTGACTGCATAAGACAAAACAAGCCTTCAGCGGAAATCAGCATGTCCCTTGATATATACAAACTTTTTACTGAGCTTCTTAATCCTCAAAGCCCGAAAAGCAAAGGCGAAAGCAGCTACGAGGAAAGTGTTCAGGAAGTAAAGGAGTATATTTCTGATAATCTGAATGAAAATTTGACTGTTGCCAAGCTTGCGAAAATAGCAAATATGAGTTCTTCTCATTTTTCTCGAGTATTTAAACAACAAACAGGATTTTCTCCTTACGACTATGTTTTACTTTCCAGACTGAACCGAGCAAAATATCTTCTTCAGCAAACTGATATGACAATCGCCTCGATTACTTACGAAATAGGATTTAACAGCGAATCAAACTTTATTTATTTCTTTACTGAAAATGAAGGCATTTCTCCGGGCAAATTCAGAAAATTGGTATTTTAATCATATAGTAAAAATCCACTGCAATTTTGCAGTGGATTTTCTTATATTACACTTTTGTTTGGTATTATTTAAACACAGTGTAACCATTCCAAATAAAAGAAATTTATATTATTCCTCAACCTCATCAAGCACAATTTCCTTTGCGCTTATTAGTTCTAATCTATCTGAGTGAAGAGGTATCTCAATCTCGTTATAAACATTTGATATTCCAAATCTTGTTTTTGGAGCGGTACGTATAACGATTTTTTCATTTCTTTCGATATAATTTTTAAAATCCCGCAGGTGCATTACAAATTTACGATCAATGTTAAAATAATCGTTAATAAGGGTATTGCCGCTGAACACCTGAAGATTAAGACCGTCAAAATCAAATTCAAGTACAACATCAAAGCGATTTTCCAAAATATCTTTAGGAAACTTCAACTCGTAGTAACTTCGTCTCCCCAACGAATACAAAAAGTAGTTGTAGGGAAGATTTTGTTTATGAATTCTTGAAAGCGAAATTTGATTTTTTATGTCGTTATCAGTTTTCCTCTCACAATAAATTCTGCCGTCGTCACAGTAAACAGTGCCTTCGATAAAGTAAGGCTTCCCGTTTATAAGATGGAACTTTTTTGCTTTTTCATACGGAATAACGACAATTTTCACATCGCTAATATCTGTTCCGTTTTCGCCAAATGATAAGGGTATCACCTTCCCTTTTACAGAACATTCCGGAACAACGCCTTCACATTCTGCAAAGTAGCAGATTGTTTTACCTTCATCAACGGTTTTTGCCACCGGCTGTGCAAGAATATAGTCAAAAGTTACAGAACCAAGCTTGATATTAAACGGATAGAAAAACATCGTACCGGCTTTAATATCAATTTCAGGCAGTTTGGTTGTTTTGCCGTTAATTGTAAATTCGACGTTTACATCTTTAAAATCTTGATATTTAAGTCCTTTTTCATATGTGCTTTGGAAAAAATAACCGCTGCCGTTCTCATCGGCTCTGACAGAGCATTTTAAAAATGATATATCCTCCGGGCTGTTACATCTCCATTTGGGGAAATAAGCCTGTTTAGTGCATATCTCATTGTCGAATTTATTAATAAACAGGTGCAAAAGGCGGAGCCTGTCGCCGTGAGGGCGGCAAACACCGTATCTGCTTATAGGCGCCTGAAAATCATAATCAATTATAGGATAATTATTAGGATAACCGGTTAGCCTGCTTTCCTGCATTAACCTGTCATTTGGGTTTGCGCCGCCGCAAAACATATAGTAACCCAGCCAGTTAACACTGCTTGCAAATTTTGCAAAACCGACACCGTATCCATCCTTTTCGCTTATGTAGGGACGACGGTGCTGAGTTACCTGGTTACCCGGCCCCGTTTCGCACATAGCATAGGGAATATTATCATATACGCCTGTTTTCTCTTCTTTGTTCTTAAACAGATCGCCGCCGATTTCGTTTTCAGTTTTGCCGCGAGTAATTGCAAAGCGGTTATTGGGCTTTAACGCTTTCTTTCCCATCATCCAAGGCGCATCAGGATATCCTCCCATAGTTGGCAAAAAATCTTTATCAGGTATTCCGGACGGCCACGCAGTCATTGTAAAAAACGGCGTTTTAAAACCTATTTCTTCAGCTATTCTGCGAAGAGTACGCAAATGCTCGGTAGAGCCGGTATACTCATTTTCAATCTGAATACCGATAATCGTTTCTCCGTCAAGAAAAGTTTTAACCTGGTTAAACAGACCTGCCCAGTATTCTCTTACCTCCGAAAGATACCGCGGATTATTGCATCTTTTCTTTGGCATTTTATTAATCCGTTTAGGTAAACCGCCTCTTACAACTTCTCCGTGACACCATGGTCCTATTCGCAGAATACACGGCATTTTAATATTCTTACAAATCTCCAGAAAGGAATATATATCTTTATTGCCTGTAAAGTCAAATTTTCCTTTTATTTCTTCGTGATAATTCCAAAAGACATAGGTTGAAACAGTATTAATACCGCATTCACGCATTTTTAACAGCGTTTCCCTCCAGCGTTCTTTCGGAAGCCGTGAAAAGTGCATTTCTCCTGCAATAACAGTAAAAGGTTTGCCGTTTTTAGTAAAATACTGAGTATTTGCCCCGTATGGGCTGTCAATATTTGAGTAGTTAAAGTCACCAGTTTTAACTTTATTGGGTTTAGCTTTAATTTCAATTTTCATAAAACAATATCCTTTTAAGGCTGAGTATAATAGCTAATGTTATTATAAGCAAATTATAAGATTTAGGCCAGTTTATTGCATAATATTTTTTCGATATCTTTATGCTTTTGAAGTTCGTCAAGAATAAACCGATCATCATTATCTTTTGCAAAATCAATAATTTTCTTTAAATCTTCAACGTCTTCTTCAGAAAGCTCATTATTGTCATAGTTTTTTACAACTGCTCTGATTTTCAAGACGCGAATATAGTTTGCATGCTTATTCTCGCTAAGGTCGTAGAATATTATAGGAATAATACAAATTATAGACGAAATTATTCCAAGCCATGTAACGCTTTTGAATGTTCCGTACATAACATCAGGATTTTTAAGAGCAACGTCAATATTGTCTCCGAAACCTACGCCGCCGAAACTCATAAACAAAGGCATAAGCGCGCTTGTGAAAAGGCCGCAAAAAGTCATAACAAAAGAGTTGCAGTTTTGCCAAAAGCCCTCGAGGCGCTTTCCTGTTTTCCACTGCTGGTAGTCCAGCACATCGGGTACCATAATTGTTGCAATATAACTTAAACCGTTAAATAAATTCTGGAAAAAGATTGCAACAAGCATAAGATACGGACTTTTTAATGTGAATAACTGCATAAACGCCATAACGGTAAAACCGACGGTAGAAATAAGCATAACATTGCGCTTGCCGAGTTTTTTTATCATCCACGGACCCAAAAGCATCCCTGGTATAAGCGCATTGTTAAGAACCATATTGCATACTGTCAGGGCAAAGGCGCCGCTTTGACCTCCGATTGCGTAATTGCAAATCCACAGGTACATATTGATATTGCCTCTAATGCCGACAACAATATTGAATATTGTAATTATCCAGAAATATTTATTTGTAAATAACTGCTTGGCTCCGTCGCTGAACTTAACTTTCGCAACATATTCCTTATGTACGACAACTCTTTCTTCAGTTCCGAAATAAGCGAAAAATACAAAAGCAATACCCCCTATTCCGCATATCGGAAACGCCCAGCGATACAATTCAATATTGTTCATGGGATTATCGCTTCCGGCAAACACAATACCGGCAACAAGAGGTATTATTATATTTACTACAGATGAGGGAATATTTGAAATCAATCCCTTAAACGCTCCAATATTTGCGCGTTCCTGCGAAACCGGCGAAATTGTCTGTTCTATACCAACCAAACATTGGCTCAGCAACGTATAGAAAAAGGTGCCAATCTGTATAAGCAAAAACATAACAAGACTTCCAAGCGATACTTCTATATGAGAAGCAGCAACTGAGAAGATTGGAATTGACGGTATATCAAATGAAAATAAAATATTTGATACCCATGTCTCCGGAATAAAAGGAATAAATGTAAAACATATTACCGTAAGAACAGAGGTCCATGGTAAAAAAGGCTTGAATTTACCTTTTTTTGAATTTGAATTGTCAATCATCATTGACAAAATCGGCGCGCGGACAAGGCCGAATAGCGACGCAACAATGCCTGCAATAAAAATAAAACCTGTTGATACTTTAAAGTAACTTATCATCATAGGTATATTAATTGCGATTGTTGTCCAGCTGATAATAACGCTTAAAAACGATACAGAACCGCTTCCCAAAGCCATATTAAGAAATTCTTTGTAATTTACATAATATCCTTCAGGCGGAGTTTTCCAATGCTTTTTAAGCGAAGCAACGCCCGTTTTAATTTTTGCCGCAAAACTATCATTACTGCCCATAATTTTTATCCCCTCAAAGTATAAAAGTACGACTTTATTATACTATTCATATAAACTAAAAAATTAAGAAATACTGCTTTATTATTTAGATAAACTGCTCATTTCTGTGATTGATTTTCTAAATTATACAGCAGAATTTCTAAATGTATTGGCGTAATCGTTATGGTATAATCGTAATATAAAATCTAAAGGAGAAAAGTATGATTACGCCTTATAAGTTTAATTACGATTATTCAAGCTGCATGGTAATGAAATTAGGCATGGCATTTCCTGACAAAGAACACCCGGGAAAAAGCAAAGTAATGCTCACTTTTGAAGAAGCTCTTGAATACATAAAAAAGATCGATAATATAACTCAAGGTATTACTAAAATATATTACCTTGTTGGTTGGCAGTATTTGGGTCACGACGACAAATACCCAGATTTTTTCGAAGTTAACGAAGCGCTTAAAAGGCCAATAGATAAAACTGCGTGGGATAGTTTTAAATGGTTATCCGATGAAGCCAAAAAGTACCATTCGGTCATCAGTGTGCATATCAATTTCAACGACGCTTATGACAATGCGCCTTCTTTTAACGATTTTGTAAAAGCAGGTGCGCTTATAAGGAAGAAAAACAGTAAACCGCACGCAATAGAGAGATACAACGGAAGAAAGTGCTATAAAACCTGCCATAAAGGATACTGGGAAAGCGGTCTTTTTAAAAGACAGTTTGATCGCTTTGTTGATACTTTTCCTTTTATTGCAGAAACCGGCACTATTCACGTTGATAATTTTCAATGCTACAAAAATTACAGCCCATCAGTGAGCATAAAAGAAATGCAGGATGCAAGGCGAAAAATGATTGAATATGTTAAATCCAGAGGTATAGATATTACTTCTGAATTTACTTATAAGGAAAGTAATAGTCTTCCGAACAGACCTATTTTCGGTTTACCCAGAGATCATTTCAAATCAGCACCTATGGACACAGTAGGTTTAATTCCTCTAAGCTGGTGGTGTTATCGAATGACCGAAAAAGAACTTGTCGATACACCTCCACAGATTTATTGCGGCGGCGAGTTCAGAGAAAAGATATATAACAACATTTTCTACGGCAATATGCACGGAGAGGATATCGTAAATAAAGACAATAAAAACTGGGCAAATGACTTTATATATCGTTTTGCCACATATCAAGTTCCGGGTCATTTCCTCAATTCTCATAAACGTCTTTCAATCAAAGGAAAAGGCAGACATAAATACTGTGAATTTTCCGACGGCGTAATTTCCTTCGGAAAAGAAAAACGGATTACTCAAAACGGAACGATTATAAAAGACGGAGACAATCTCTGCATCCCCTTAATTCAAAAAGAAGGCACATACATTGCCTACAGCAAAAAGGGTGATGAACGCGACTGGACCATAAACGAGAAAAATAAAACAAGCGCAGAAGTTTACCGTATAACCGAAAACGGCAATGAGTTTATAAAAGACATACCTGTAAAAAACAACACAATCCATCTTAGTATACCTTCCCGAACGGGATATGTAATTATTTGTAAATAACTATATATCCCAAAAGCAGCAAACCCCTGTTCAATATTGAACAGGGGTTTGCTGTTATCGGTTTGATAATTATTGCATAATAAATGTAATTCACCTTATAAGCAAATTAAAAAAACCTATGATAGCTAAATTTATAAAACATAAATACTTCCTATTCTATATACCAATTCCAGCTAACTGACTCAGCTTCTATCTCAGCATGGCACGTATTATATTTTCTATATTTTTTCATGCCTTTTGAATTATAAAAATTTGTAGCAAATTCTACTCTGAAAATAAAGCCATTAGTATAACAAAACAAAAACGTTGATTCCGATTTATTTATTACACTAATAAATTCATCAATTTTCATGTCAAAGCCTACGAATTTTCCATGTTTATCAACGCTGCTTATCAAAGCAAAATCATTGATTGGCTCGTTCTTAATTTGAACAATCATATCGCAGCGGTTGAAAATTTTATATTTTTCATAAAAATCACTACCACTATATTCTTTATCATTCAAATATATCTCAAAAGAAAATATTAATTGATTGTCTGTTAAATTTGCAGACAATAAACGTTGATCGTGTAACATACCAGAAGGAATATTAATTGTGTTAAGTTGAAGCTTTTCAGTCATAAAATTACTTCCTTTACGGTTCAATTATCCGATATAATTGCAAAACATTCAACAACTTGTTTTTTTAACGCTGTAAAAACCGGAAAATTGTGAAAAACAAGAAATGAAATGATATAATGGAATTTCTTCTTGATGCTAATTCTGGAGATATTTACTCAATTACAAATATTTCAGATTAACAAATAATATTGCGCAAGAGGCAGGCAAAAAATTTCTTCCATACCAATTTTATTCACAAAAAAGGCTTGCGCTTGCAACCCTTTTTTAAATATTTAAATTTTAAATTAATCAATCATATTGTTAAAATTGCTACTTTTTCATTTTTTATTCTTAATTAAAAAAATTAACTTACAAATCTAAAACATACATTTTAGCATCATAATGATTAAATAAAGGTCAACATATATTTATTTTGTTATTAACTTTGATATCCAATCGCTGTTAAAATTTCACCAAGTTCACCTGTATATTCTTCGTCACAATAAGCATATATAGCTGTATTATCAACCCATATTGTTAAATAATACATACCTGTTGTTTTTAATGAATACAATCTATAATTTGCATAATATTCTTCTGTCTCTACATCTTCTACATAACCGTTTCTATAATTAAGAATTTGTTTATATGCGTGTGTATAAACATTAGATGCGCTATTGTCATTATCAAATTCAAAAAAGTCAAATCGAATATTATCAGTTTCTACAGCTACACTATTTTTAAGGTGCGAATCTTGCTTTAAATATGCATCAGTTGTATCTGAAGTGGTATACTCTAAATTGGAAAGAACTGCAGTAACTTGCTTACAAGTTACAGGAGTTTTTGGCTGTCCATTTGTAAATACATATATAAGCATTGCAACTAACAGAATCATACCACCAGCAAAAATGGCAATCAATCCTATTTTTCTTTTTTGGTTAAGCCACATAAATATACCTCTTTAAATATTTTTACAACACACTGTATAATAGTATATCAAATGATTTGAAGTTTATCAAGAAATAACATTTATCATATTCTTCACAAAAGCAAGATTTGAGCAAGTGACGAATACCTTGCCAATGCTGAAGTCAACAAAAAGATTACCAAATACATTTCTAAATTTAATAAAGAAATATCAGAAAACAACGAGAGCAACAAAAGGCTCAAAGACAGCATGTATAATTATCTTAAAGTATTTAAGTATCCGTCAGTAGAAAGAGTTTCATATGACAGATTGGAGCAACTGCTGAACAATCAAATAGCACCTTACATTGGTGATAAAATCATATCGGACATAACTGCTGTTGACATAAAAACACTTATCAATACGCTGACTGAAAAAGGTTACGCATTCTCTACAGTTAAGAAAACATACAATCTGCTCAATGAATACTTCCGTTATCTTGAGCAGGAAGAAATACTGTTTAAAAATCCTATGCACAGCGTAGGGGTAATTAAGAAAGCAAACTTCTACGCAAATCAAGGCAAAGAAGTACTTCCTGCAAGCGAAACAATTACGATATTCACACCTGAAGAAATAGAAAAATTCAAGAAAGAATGTTTCAAAACTTGGGGTACCGGCAAACCGTTCTACCAACAATCAGCAGCTTACATACTAATGCTTAACACAGGACTGCGCACTGCAGAAATGCTTGGGCTTCACAATGGCGATATAGATTTAGAAAACAAGATTATGCGCATTCAGCGTGGTGTTAAAGAAATAGGTAAACGAATAGGCACTGAAAAACAACCAGGCAGAGAAATCGCCGTTGGTAAACTCAAGACTGCATCAAGCAGACGAGTTGTACCCCTAAACTCAACTGCGATTGAAATGATAAAAAAATTAGGAGAGGAGTTCTACTTCGGTGAGGACTCTCCTCTCGTCTGCGATGAAAACGGCAACTACACCAAGCCGTCTAATTTCAGAAAGAGATTCTATCGAATACTTGACGGTGCGAAGATAGAAAAGAAAGGCTTGCACAGTCTGCGCCACACATTCGCTACAAACCTTGTAAACGGAGTAAAACAGCCTGATGGAACAATAAAATCACTAACTCCAAGACAAGTTGCCGACCTTCTCGGTCACTCTACTTCTGATATTACCGAGATGTATTATGTAAAGAGAAATGATGATTTGCTGAATGGAATTACAAACGGGTTTGAGATATAAGAATCAATAATGTTTCTCAATAATATCGTTAATTAAAAATCGTATACATTTCTGTATAACAAAACCATATAACATATAAATTATTAATTAATGCACTATTTGTTATTAAATTTCAAAGCTTTATCTATTGATATTTTTAAATCTTTAATAAATACTGAATTATCATTTTCTTGAAGCGTATAATTTGACAAAGCCATCAAAGAATCCCTTGCACTAATCAAATCATATTTTTTATGTATATATTTGGGCTTGCTAATATTAAATGCCTTTAATTCAGCGGATAGTTTTCTTAATTCTTCTGCTACTTCCTCACGAGATTTAGATATATTTTTAATTTCCCCCGGATTAGAATAAACATTCGCATAGTAAACCAAAGCCCAAGAAATTTTTCCCCTAAGTTCATTTAATTCTTTTTTGGGATATAGATAAAACTCAATAAATATTTGCCCTAAAACAAATACTAGTACCCCACTAATTATAGTACCAAATACACTTAAAAAGTATTCCATATAAAACTCCTTTTATAATTAAAGCGAAAATTGTATTTAAACTATTTACGATAATTATACTTTCTTGCAACATTTATGACAAGTATTAGTGATGCTTTTTTGATGCTGTAGCAGACGGAAAAAAGCGAAAAATCTGAAACCAGACAAAATAATTGTTAAATTGAGTTATAGAAACAAATGAAAATTACATAAAGAAAAAAGCCTTTATTTAGCCGGTTTTGGCTTAAATAAAGGCTTTTTTTATGGCAGGGGCAGAAGGACTTGAACCCTCGGCACGCGGTTTTGGAGACCGCTGCTCTACCAACTGAGCTATACCCCTAAATATATGGTGGGCCATCAGGGACTCGAACCCCGGACCAACCGGTTATGAGCCGGTGGCTCTGACCAACTGAGCTAATGGCCCACATGTGTCCAATGCGACTTAGATATAATACCACTACACGAGTAAATAGTCAATACTTTTTAATAACATTCTTGCAATAAATTGAAATAAATAATATAAAAAATAAAAGCCCTCAAAATGAGGGCTTTTAGAACATCTTATTTTCCGAAGAAGAAAACGGAAGATGCGATAAGGTACTGGCCGGCGTAATAGCAGAAGTGGTTGAGGAAAAGCCAGGGCTTTGTGTCGCAGCCGCGGCTGAAGTATGTACTGTTGAGAATAACGTCTGAAATTGTAAACAGTGTTGCGCCGATAGCAACTAAAATCATTGATTTATGCTGCGTTGTTATTGCGGCGCAAATAGCTGTGCTGTTTGTCATAACAAGGAACGTTACGTACATAAACACGATACGGCGGTACTTTCCGTAATGGACATGAAGGATATTTGCGCTGGCTACGCTTCCGGCTGCAACAGCAAGAGATATTACCGCGCAGATAAGAACCTGCCACCACACCATACGGTTGTAATAAATCATTGCGCCGAAGTAGAAGATATGACCTACAAGGAAAAACAGAAATCCGCCTTTCAGGTAGTCATTGGCATCCTGCTTATAAACGCCCTTAAGGTCCAACAAAATGTCGCCGACAAGTCCGAGCGCACCGCCCATGATAATAAGCGAGCCATATTTGTAGGCATTGTAATTTTCAATAACGGCGAAAACAGCGGAAAGCATGTAAAACAGACTGGACACCGATTTGAAAATTAGATTACGCACGGAGTTACCGCTTGACCTTACAAAAACGAACGCAAGTGAAACGATAACACCGATGCTCATGGCAATATAATATGTCATGAAAATCCCCCTAATTTGCCGACATCTTTTTAAACAGACGGCTTTTTTTCAAGTATATCACAATAAGGGGTATATCTGCAAGTAGCCACGCCATAGGACCGGCAAAACATACCGCATTGAAGCCAATCAGCGGTGTGAAAAGATACGCAACAGCGATTCTGCCTATTAACTCCCCTGCTCCGGCTATCATATTTGAGTAGGTAAAGCCAAGACCCTGGAGGGTATTTCTGAGGACAAACAAAACTGCCACTAGACTGTAGCAAAGTGAAATAGCAAACAGATACTGCTTTGCAGCCGCCATAATTTCTGCATTATACGTTGTCATAAACAGCTGGACGATCTGATCGCCGCAGGTTCCCAAAATTACCGAACAAACAACAGAAACGGCCAAATCAAGGACAAACACTTTGCGAACCGTGTCAGTTATTCTTCTGAATTTATGAGCACCATAGTTCTGGGCAACAAATGTAGCGGTAGAAACGCCGAGCCCGCTCATTGGTATATTGGTAATACTCTCTGCCTTTCCAGCGGCAGTAAACGCCGCAACAACATTTGAGCCGAAACCGTTAACAGCGCTCTGGAGAATCATTGAACCGATACTGGTAATAGTAAACTGAAGCGATACAGGAATACCAAGTTTAAGCTGGCGCCAAGTAATCTTCTTATCAGGCAACAGGTCGGAAGTTTTTATATCAATATGTTTATTATATTTAAAAACATATATGCCCGCTGCAATTGCCGCAACCACCTGAGAAATAAGAGTGGCCCAGGCAGCTCCTTTTACACCCATACCAAGTTTTGCAACGAACAGCAAGTCAAGTACAAGATTAACAAAAATGCTTATCAACAAAAAATAAAGCGGTTTCTGGCTGTCTCCTACCGAGCGGGCAATGCTTGTAAAAATATTATACAGCATCTGAAAAGGAACGGCAAAATAGAGAATATTTATATAGTCGGCTGACAGTGAAATTATATTGTCCGGAGTATTTATCAAACGCAATATGGGATCTGAGATAAAATGGGCAATGACAATGACAAGCACACCTATAATCGTTGAAACAGATATTGCGTTACCTGCCTGTCTGTTCATCTCACGGTAATTCCCGGCGCCGAAATACTGAGCAACAGGAATTGTAAAACCTGCGGTCAGACCAAGCGCTGTACCGATAATAAAACTGTTGATGGGACTGACGTTTCCCACTGCCGCCAGTGCATCTGTCGAAACATATCTTCCCACAATTATGTTATCAACCAGATTATACGTATACTGCATCAGCGAACTGAGCATAATTGGCACTGCAAAAAGAATGATATTTTTGATTGGCTTTCCGTTGATAAAATCCGTTTTCATAGAACTTTTGACCCCGAACAATCCATCATTTTTTTACATAATATCACGCAGACAAAAAATGTAAAGCAAGAGGGAAAAAGTTAATAAATATGTTATATTTGTCACGATTTTCACTATAAATACGTAATATTATATCAAGACAGCGAAAGAACAGCCAACTATACTTTTAATCGTCATTTTTGCTGGTGTGTCGTTTAGCTCTATTGTTAATTTATTGTCACTTTAATGACCTAAAAAGTTATATTACGTTATACAAAGATAATAGTTTATCAAACGATTAACAATGCAAACTATTAAATAAGGTTTACCGCGTATCTTGTTAAATTAGATTGATAATCAAAGAAACGATATTGTTATATCTTTGTCAATATCATATATGTATAAACATTTCATTTTCTATTTTGTACAGTTATTTGCTCGTTTTTATTTGTTATTTTGTTTATTGTGCTATATAATGGAAATTGAAAGGGTGATATTATGTTTGAAGATATAGTAAACAATCAGAAAAAATATTTCTCTGAAAAAAGAACTTTTTCCTATGATGCCAGAATGAAAGCACTGGACGCATTGGAAAACAGCATAAAACGACATGAAGAGGAAATTTACGCTGCACTGAAAGCGGACCTCAATAAATCTAAAACTGAGTCATTTATGACGGAGATCAGCATAGTGCTCAGCGAAATAAGATATGTTAAAAAACACTTAAAACAATGGATGAAGTACGAAACAGTGCCTACTCCCATTGCACATTTTCATTCCAAGAGTTTTATAGTTTCTGAACCTTACGGGGTAACCCTGATCATTTCTCCGTGGAATTACCCGTTTATGCTTTCTATAGATCCGCTTATTGGCGCACTGTGCGCAGGAAATACTGCTGTAATAAAGCCATCGTCTTATTCTCCTGCTACTTCAAACATAATAGAAAAAATAATAGCAGACGCCTTTCCTAAAGAACATGTTACCGTAGTGCGAATGAAACAGGGCCAAAACGACCTCTTGCTGCAGCTTAACTTTGACCTGATATTCTTTACGGGAAGCGTCAACGTTGGAAAAAAGATAATGATGCAGGCCGCCCAAAATCTAACGCCGGTTGTGCTTGAACTGGGCGGAAAAAATCCCTGCCTGGTAGACGAAACCGCAAATCTTCGCCTTTCCGCAGACAGAATAGCATTCGGTAAATTTCTTAACGCAGGTCAAACCTGCGTAGCCCCTGACTACATACTTGTAGACAGAAAAGTAAAAGATAAATTCCTTGCTGAAATGAGGGCCAGCATTGAAAAAATGTTTTCTACTGATCCCCTATCCCGAGAGGATTTTCCGAAAATTATCAATGAAAAACATTTTTTGCGGCTTAAAGCTCTGCTTGAAAACGAAAACGTTGTCATCGGCGGCCAATACGACGCCGATACAAACAAAATCGCGCCTGCTGTTATCGACGGCGTATCTGAAGATTCTCCTCTTATGAAAGACGAGATATTCGGTCCCCTGCTTCCTGTTATTTCATATAATTCTATCAGTGAAGCAAAAGAGTTCATACTTAAACACGAAAAGCCTCTTGCTTTTTATCTCTTTACTAATAACAAAGAACGTGAAAAAGAAATGCTTATGGATATCCCGTTCGGCGGCGGATGTATAAACGATACAATTATTCATGTTGCGTCATCTCATCTTGGCTTCGGTGGCGTCGGCAACAGCGGAATGGGCAAATACCACGGTCAGGAAAGTTTTAAGATTTTCAGCAACCATAAGAGTGTAATTAAAAAGTATCAATGGATTGACTTGCCTATTCGCTATCAGCCATACACACCGATAAAGGACAAATTACTCCACCTTGTTTTGCGCTGACACAAAATATTTTGTGTGAACAGGATTGACAGACGACCTCTAATCTGCTATTATATTAGAGCATTGAGAATATTCCTCAATAGCTCAGTCGGTAGAGCATGCGGCTGTTAACCGCAGGGTCGTTGGTTCGAGTCCAACTTGGGGAGCCACGAGCCTTACAACAAATTCTGTTGTAAGGCTTTTTTCATACCCAAACAATGCGAGTGGGCTAATATTTTAGATGTTTCTTTTGATATGGATGTATCCGATATAATATTAGGTGATTTTAGTAAGACTAAAATGTATAAATTGAACGAATTTTTAGATCTCAATTCGTCTATTAAAAATCAATCGTTATATGAATTTAAGTGTAGAATTTTATTAAATAAATTGAATAAGAAGGGATTAATTTGAATAGGTTTGGAACAAAAACATTGCAATCAGAACGTTGTTACTTAAGAAAACTTAAATTGAGTGATGCTACTCAATTATTTGAAAATGTTTTTTCAGATTCAAAAGTTTCACAATATATGTCATGGGAACGTTACACTGATATTGAAGATGTAAAAGATTACTTAACGAAATGGCAGGATTATTATCATCAAAAAGAATGTTACTGGGGAGTTTTTTTAAAGGAAAATAATGTTTTGATAGGGACTATTTATTTGTACACTGAAAATAGCAATGCTAAATTAGGATTTATTTCTTATTGTCTAGGTTCAAAATATTGGGGGAAAGGTTATGCAACAGAAACGGTATCAGTTGTTTTAAGATATGGCTTTAAAGAATTAGGATATAATAACATTACAACTTTTTGTGCAAAAAGTAATTATCGTTCTCAAAATGTATTAAAACGTTTAGGCTTTAAATTTGAAGCTGTATTACGTATGAGGGATAAAACAGATTACGGTTATGAAGACTGTTTATATTACTCATTATTAAAGAATGAAATGGAAGAGGATCATTATATTTCTTTAGACAATGTAATATCAATGGTTTAATACTATTTTTACTAAAATATAAAAATTATTAAAAAGATTGTTCAAGGCATTCGAGTTAACGGCTAAATAAGTGAAGGGGTTAATTCCTCTTCACTTATTTGCATTTTATGGCAAATATACTTTGCACCTTGAAAAGTGAATATACGATATAGTAAATACATTGCTTAGTATTCCGAGCTGTCAATGGTAAAAGGCAAAGGCGATGACGAGCTAAGTGATAATGATACTTCCGCAAAGCGGGCCGCGCGAAGGGGCTGGTGAGATTCCAATGAGTACCAATACCATGGTCGGCTGTTGTATACCCGAAAATCAGGGGTGTCGTGGACAAATATGATGCTAAAAATCTCTAGTTATTATACGCAAAACACAATAACGGAGCAACGCTGTTATTGCTAACGGCGTTGCTCTTACTATACAGGAGTAACACGATGATAAATGCCAACAATCATCAGTATGAAACACGAGAAATTGCAGGATGCAATATTAAGTTGTTTTTTACTGAATCAAAAAACAAAGAAGTAAAAAATTATGTACTTAATAATTTGTTGAATTCCTTTGAAAAAAGAAACAACATCAGTGGGAATTACACTATGTAACCAGTTTTTAGCTGGACGCACAAAACTATTTAATGTATAATAGGTATAGGACTAGCAAAAGTCCTGGTTCCTTGAAAATTAAATAGTATAGTCCCACATTACTAAAACAACAGAAAATGTGAGGATGATAAAATGAAACGAGTATATTGCTTATACAGAGTATCAACAAAAGGACAAGTTGATAAAGATGATATTCCAATGCAGAAAACTGCTTGCCACGAATTTGCTGAAAGGCAAAATGAATGGGTAATTACTAAAGAGTTTTATGAGAAAGGTATTTCAGGATACAAAGTATCTGCAGAAGATAGAGATGCAATTCAAGACATTAAAGCAGCTGCAGAAAGAAAAGAATTTGATATTCTTCTTGTATTTATGTTCGACAGACTTGGCAGACGGCAGAATGAAACACCCTTTGTAGTTGAATGGTTCAATCAGCAGGGCATAGAAGTATGGAGCACACAAGAAGGTCAGCAGAGATTCGAAAATGAAGCTGACTATCTTATAAACTTCATGCGTTATTGGCAGGCTAACGGCGAAAGCCGTAAAACTTCAACTCGTGTTAAAACGAGGCTCAGCCAATTAACTGCTGAGGGTGTCTATACCGGTGGCAATGTTCCTCACGGTTATAAACTTATTCCGAGTGGCAAAACCAACAAAAGAGGAAAAGAACTCAAGCAGATTGTCATCGATGAAGATGAAGCGGAGATTGTAAAACTAATATTCAGCAAAACTTTAAAAGAAGGATTAGGTTCGCATCAGTTAGCTACCCTGCTTAACAATAGAGGTATTAGGTCACACAACGGAAGTAAATTTCAGTGCAATACAATAAACCGTATTCTAAAGAATCGAATGTATTGCGGATATTTAATATCCGGTGGAACAACCTCTCCTCATCTTCCTTATCTACAGATAATTGATGAGCACGAGTTTAATGAAGTACAAAAAATTCTCAAACAGCGCTCAAGGAAGAATGATGAAAAGCAACAGATAGCCAAGACCACAAGAGGTCACGCACTGCTGTCAGGCAATATCTATTGTGCCCATTGCGGTGGTCACATGATATCAACAAGTCATATTGATAAATATGTTTGTGCTGACGGTTCTATTCGTGAATCTAGAAGAACACGATATATGTGTCTGAATCGAACCCATTCAAAAACCTGTAAAGATGCACAATCTGTGTATTCAGCAGAAAAGGTTGATAAAGCTGTTGAATCTGTCATCTTAGAGTATCTTGAAAAAATCAAGCAAACACCAAAATCAATTGCTGTTGAAAAGAGATACCAAGCAGAACTTCAAGCGATGCGAAAGAAAGTCAATGGACTTAAAGCAGACAATGATAATCTCAAAAAGCAGCTTGTCCAATTATCAGATGAAATTGCAAATGCCCTTATGGGTAATAGTAAATTTACACCTGAAATGCTTTCAAATGCTATCGAATCTACAAAGAAGAAAATTTCTGACAATACCGATTCAATATCTAAATACGAATTGCAAATCGGTAATCAGCAGGCAGCTATCAACAACCTTGACCATTACTATGATGACTTCAGAAGCTGGGCAGACGAATATCAGTTTGCAACCAAAGAGCAGAAAAAGATGATTGCCTGCAAGCTCATTAAAGAAGTGCGCATAGGCAAAGGCTATAATATTGACATAGTAATGGATATGAACTACAAGCAATTCCTTGAATGCGAAGAAGAAGGCAATATACCGACTGAACTTAAAGTAGCAAGTTAATATACATATTATATATATATTAAACACGATGTTTTCTGGTGTTTACTTCGACACTAACGAGAGCATGCGGCTGTTAACCGCAGGGTCGTTGGTTCGAGTCCAACTTGGGGAGCCAGTAAAAGCACTTACATTTTTGTAAGTGCTTTCTTTTTTTATTTATTTACGGTAATTACTATATTTTCTATATTAACACTTTGCTGTTCGCCTTGTCCGTTTATTGTAATAAGCGTTCCACCTGTTTCTTCAGCGTGATTCCATGGTACGGGAGACGGACCGGTTTTCAGACCATATGTATAAGTAATTCCGTCAACTTTAATACTTGCGTTATTTTCATGATCATGGCCGCAAAAAATATATTTTGTTGAGCCCAGTTCTTTGCATTTGTCAACAAAGTCTGAATTGACCGGAGCTACTCCGGGAAGATAATCGCAGTATCCATAGCCGTATTCTTGGGGTATTGTATAGCTGTTGTTTTCTCCCAAAACACCGTATTCCTCTACGGCAGTTCTAAATTCAGGCATAGCAAAATGAGAAAAAGTAATTGAGTCGATTGTTCTACCGGCAGATTTGGCAATTCCTTTAACATTCCATTCATACCATGCAATTTGGTCATAACCCATCCATATTTCTCGGTTTTCGCCGTTTTCATATTCGGTATACTCACTGTTGTCAAACATAAACAAAGTATACACCGGTAAATCATTCTCGGTTATATTTATTACGTAGTTACCACAGCCCCAAAGATTTGACGGTCCCTTTTCCATAAGGCAGTATTCTGACTTAATATACAAATCAGCCTGCCAGTTTTTAGAAGTTGTAGGAATTTCAGCATCATGATTGCCAAAAACAGGTGCCCATGGAATTTTGTAAGAGTCCATATGGGTAATAAAATTATGAATTGAAAATCTGCTTGCCAAAGCGGATAAATTATCTCCCGGGAGGACTATTAAATCCGGCTGAGTTTTTTCAACAAGAGCATCCATTTCATCATAGCATTTGCTGTTAACTTTTAGATCCGACCAAAGCTGCGTATCTGTAAACATAAGAATTTTGAAGTCTTCTCTCGTTTTATCGACAGTTTGTATTTTACTTATATCAAATTTTTGATCTGCACTCCAAATTTCAATATGTTTTTCTCCCTTTAAGGGAAAAAACATTACTCCTAAAACCACTAAAGCCATAACGAGAAAAATGCAAACTCCCGTTTTTATCCATCTAACAGCTTTACTTTTTTTCATCACTTATTACTCCTTATCAGCTCTGACTAGATAAAATATCATCTGAAATTTCACGGTTAGTGGCAATCCATGTTGTTCTTTCTTCATCAGACTGTTCTCCGTGGCCCTGGTTTATTCCGCCGTGGTCGTTGGCAAAGATTACCAGCCACTCTTCATTATATTCCTTTTCTCTTTGATAAACCACCTGTAAAATGTCGTAAGCGGCTCTGTCGCATGAATAGGCTGAATTCATATAATGCGGATTATTAACTGAAAATTCATATGTATGTCCGGCAGTATCAACGTTATGGAAAATTCCGCATACAATATCAGTTCCGCTTTCAATCTGCGCTATTGTCCAATCGCGTATTCCTGAATCATACGGCGCAGACGGAGAAGGCTCGTCGGGAGCAACATAATTGTAAAGTTCAAGAGTTTCTGCGTATGTATCTTCCAGATTATCCTTCTTTTCCCTATCAGTATCACAGAATACCATAGGAATATTATCATTTTCCATTACATACTTAACTTCTTCTTTTATGTTGACGTCAAAATACTGATCCCAGTCAAACGCAACTGCAGTATTCAAACCTTTTTCAGCGTATTCCAGCATAAAGGTTTTATATTTCATATTTTTACTGTCGTCGTTCGTTTTAATTCCGTGGGAAACACCCCAAACCCCTGTAAATTCCGATGTCCAGCTTGCGGATGTGGATGTCGTCTGTTCCGTTTCTGTCCCCTTTTCGCCGCCGCAGTATGCCAGATAAACTCCGCCCTGCTGGGCTACCGTATTTATACCGCTTGAATTTAAGGTTGCACTTTTACTTCCGTCAAATTCATTTGTGTTTGTAAGAAGCTGTGCTACTGCGTCTGCTCTCATTCCGTCGTAGCCCAAAAACAGAACTTTTCTCACCTTGTCGCCTTTTACTGCATTGGCTTGAGAAATCTCGCATTCATCGAGATAAGAATGGACTAAATTATAAATCTTATATTGAGGAATTGCAGTTTCGGGAGTGTTTTCCCATATTTCATAAGCTCCTACCTTTTTTGTATATTTGGGATCAGGGGAAACCTCGTCTTTATTTCCCTGACAAGCCGAAAATGAACCGATCATCATTACGCCTGCAAGTAAATAACAGCAGGCTTTTATAAAATATTTTTTATTCATAAATTTCACCTCACCCTCATTTTATCGTTTTTAAACTCCTTTAACTTTAGGAAAAAGACCAGGAAATTTAGAAATTCTGCGAAATTTAAATATAGTATATATACTTAGGAGTTCAAATGTTGATTTGCAGTTAAATATAAAGTATAATCGAACTAATGGAAATCAACGTTTACGAGGTAGAAAATGATAGTTCTAATAGTACTGCTAATCATAATTATATTTTTATTATTGCTGTTCGTATTTGCCCAGTTTGTCTTAGCACAGTTTGGATTTACCAAAAGATGCGAAGGCAATCCTTATCTTAAATATTTTGAGGCAAAGGATTTTGAAAATCTTGATGCTGAACCGATAGAATTTGAGAATGAAAAAGGAATAACGCTGAGAGGATACATATACAGCGAACACGGCGCAAGCGATTACAAAGGCTTAATTGTATTCAGCCACGGTATGGGAGCAGGTCATACAAGCTACACAACGGAAATCAACTATTTTGCTAAAAACGGATTTTTGGTTTTGGCTTATGACAATACAGGAACCTGCCGCTCAGACGGTAAGAAAATAGACGGTTTTGCCAGAGCGGTACTTGACCTTGCGTCAGCTATTAAGTATGTTAAAGCTTCTAAAAAACTCAGCAGCTATCCTCTCTTGCTTGCGGGTCACTCTTGGGGGGCATACAGCGTTTGCAATGTATCAGCTGTAATTCCCGATATCAAAATTGACGGAATTCTTGCCTGGGCGCCGTTTAATTCAATAAATATGATAATTGACACGATGTCAAGAACAAAACTTCCGACAGGAACTAAAATTCTTAATCCGATGTTTACTCTGATCAATAAAGTAAAATATGGAAAATTAGGCGATTTAAAATGCTATAACTCAATCTCTAAAAATAATATTCCTACAATGATTATACAGGGCAGCAAAGACCCGGTAGTAACAATGAACAACAGCCCTGTAACCATGAAAGAGAAATATCTATCAAATAAAAATGTTAAAGCCGTTATTTGTGACGGAAAACAGCATAATCCTTATATGACATTTGGTGCAGAATCTTACATGGGCGAAATCCTCGGCGTAATTGATTCAGGCAAGCCGAAAGAAGAAATTAAGAAGTACTGCGACAAGATAGATTACAACGTGCTTACTGAAGAAGACAAAGAAGTAATGATAACAGGACTGGATTTTCTTGAAAGCTGTTCTAAAAAATAAACATATATTATATCCGCTACAAAAAAGGACCGTATTTTATACGGTCCTTTTATTTATACAATATATCTAATCACTTTTTCATAACCAGATTATAATTGGCGTCATAATACAATCCAAGTTGTCGGCATATTCTCGCATTAACACTGTCAAGAGCTTCTTTATAATCTGCATATAGAGGAGACAACGCCATAAGGTTTGGAATAAATACGTCATTGTAACCCTTATTCTGCAACTCCTTTTGCAGTTTCCTCTGCGCCGAAAACACCGGATGGTATTTCATTATGCCGGATTTAATTTTTACTCCCCTTTTTACCTGCTCTCTCAAAGCTATATATTCGCTTTCATTCATATCTCTGTAATAGGCAATCATGTCCTCTGCTGATTTATTTTGAAAAGAAATACCTTGAGAAACCTTAATTCCCAGTTTTAATAGGAAAGGTACTTTAATAGTAGTATTATCGCAATAAGACAGCAAATTATTAAGAGCCTGCTTTTGCTCCTGAGTACTAATTCTAATATTTAAAAATGGCTTGAAGTGATTTTTAAAGTAATTGCCCCACTCACCCGGCAACAGCGATTCTATAGCGCTTTCTACATTTTGATAATCAATACAAGCATCTGCTTTAGTTGTGTCACCGTTATTCAAAAAATCCCTAAATGCCTGCAATTCTTCATCAAGAAGATGCTTATCATTTAATTTCTGTTGATAAATACTGCGTAAAATATCATTATTATCGTCATTAGATAAAATACGTTTGATATCTTTTACGCCAATTCCAAGTTTTCGATACACTGAAATTCTTCTAAGTGCTTCAATGTCATTTTCAGTATAATTGCGGTAGCCATTGCAGTCCTTTTTTACATCCAGCAAACCCATTTCCTCATAGTATTTAACAGCACGCTTTGTCATACCTACTACTTCTGCAATTTCATTTAATAACATAATATAGCCTCCTTGTAATTAAAGTATAAACGTATACGCGGCGTGCAGGTCAATAGTTTTATTAAATAAAAGAAAAAAGCCTCACACATTGTGTGAGGCTTCTCTATGTCGGCATAGACCTATTTTCCCAGGCGGTCGCCCACCAAGTATTTTCGGCACGAATGAGCTTAACTACCGTGTTCGGGATGGGAACGGGTGGACCCTCATCGTAATATACACCGACTGACTGTAACGGATGGTCACAGTATTTGTAAAGTAATGACCGTTGGTTTCCCAGTAGGTCTATGGTGACCCGTAGGAGAATCGAACTCCTGTTTTCGCCGTGAGAGGGCGATGTCTTAACCGCTTGACCAACGGGCCATTGATGGTACACCATCACGGGCTCGAACCGTGGACACCCTGATTAAGAGTCAGGTGCTCTACCAACTGAGCTAATGGTGCATAGCTCATTTTTCAAGGCATATACCCTGAAAACTAAATACAGATATATGATTTTTGGAATTAACAATAACCTGACACACATTCTGTGTTAAGGTCAAGCCCTCGACCTATTAGTACTGCCTAGCTAAATACGTCACCGTACTTACACATGCAGCCTATCAACCTCATAGTCTATAAGGGGTCTTAACTGTAAACAGTGGGATATCTTATCTTAGGGAGGGCTTCACGCTTAGATGCTTTCAGCGTTTATCCCATCCGCACATAGCTGCTCGGCCGTGCCATTGGCATGACAACCGATACACCAGCGGTGCGTCCATTCCGGTCCTCTCGTACTAGGAACAGCGCCCTTCAAATATCCTACGCCCACGACAGATAGGGACCGAACTGTCTCACGACGTTCTGAACCCAGCTCGCGTACCACTTTAATCGGCGAACAGCCGAACCCTTGGGACCGAATTCAGCCCCAGGATGTGATGAGCCGACATCGAGGTGCCAAACCTCCCCGTCGATGTGGACTCTTGGGGGAGATCAGCCTGTTATCCCCAGGGTAGCTTTTATCCGTTGAGCGACGGCATTTCCACTCACATACCGCCGGATCACTAACTCCAACTTTCGTTACTGCTCGACCCGTCAGTCTCGCAGTTAGGCTCACTTATGCGTTTGCACTCTAAGGCATGGTTTCCGTCCATGCTGAGTGAACCTTTGAACGCCTCCGTTACTCTTTTGGAGGCGACCGCCCCAGTCAAACTGCCCACCTGACAATGTCCCCCAGCCAGATTCATGGCTGCAGGTTAGAATCTCAATACTTTAAGAGCGGTATCCCAAGGATGACTCCGCTAACACTGGCGTGTTAGTTTCATAGTCTCCCGCCTATCCTGTACATAAAATACCGAGACCCAATATCAGGCTACAGTGAAGCTCCATGGGGTCTTTCCGTCTTGCCGCGGGTAACCGGCATCTTCACCGGTACTACAATTTCGCCGGGTGTGTTGTTGAGACAGTGTCCAGATCATTACACCATTCGTGCGGGTCGGAACTTACCCGACAAGGAATTTCGCTACCTTAGGACCGTTATAGTTACGGCCGCCGTTTACTGGGGCTTCAATTCGGAGCTTGCACCCCTCCTCTTAACCTTCCAGCACCGGGCAGGTGTCACCCCCTATACGTCATCTTACGATTTAGCAGAGAGCTGTGTTTTTGATAAACAGTTGCCTGGACCTATTCACTGCGGCTCACTCGCGTGAGCACCCCTTATTCCGAAGTTACGGGGTCAATTTGCCGAGTTCCTTAACAACACTTCTCCCGATGGCCTTAGAATCCTCTTCCTGACTACCTGTGTCGGTTTGCAGTACGGGCACCCTGCTTATATACACGAAGCTTTTCTCGCCACTTTCCAAACATACTTCCCTACTTATTTTCGGTCCCTTACGCCCGGGTCAACCAACGCCCGGGATATGCCCTTCAAATGTGTCCCTTCGCTTAAATGCAAGGTGGCTACGGAATCTCAACCGTATGTGCATCGACTACGCCTCTCGGCCTCGCCTTAGCCCCCGGCTAACTAGAAGCGGACGAACCTTCCTTCTAAAACCTTAGTCTTTCGGCCATTATGATTCTCACATAATTCTCGCTACTCATTCCGGCATTCTCACTTGTGTAAAGTCCACCGCCGCTTTCGCTACGACTTCACCCCTTACACAACGCTCTCCTACCATGCGATAAATCGCATCCCAAGCTTCGGTGTACAGTTTAGCCCCGTTAAATTTTCGGCGCAAAATCACTCGACCAGTGAGCTATTACGCACTCTTTGAATGAGTGGCTGCTTCTGAGCCAACATCCTGGTTGTCTGCGCAATTTCACATCCTTTTCCACTTAACTGTACTTTGGGACCTTAGCTGTGGGTCTGGGCTGTTTCCCTTTCCACCACGAAACTTATCTCACGTAGTGTGACTCCCAATAATTCATTATCTGCCATTCTTAGTTTGATAGAGTTCAGTAAGCTTTCGCCCCCTAGCTCATTCAGTGCTTTACCTGCAGTAATGTTTATTGAGGCTAGCCCTAAAGCTATTTCGGAGAGAACCAGCTATCTCCGGGTTCGATTGGAATTTCTCCGCTAGCCACAAGTCATCCCCTACCATTTCAACGGGAGTGGGTTCGGCCCTCCATAGAGTTTTACCTCCACTTCAGCCTGCTCATGGCTAGGTCACCCGGTTTCGGGTCGAATACCACTAACTAATTCGCCCTATTAAGACTCGCTTTCGCTTCGGCTGCGTTCCTGAAGAACTTAACCTCGCTAGTGACATTCACTCGCCGGACCATTCTACAAAAGGTACCATATCACACATTGACGTGCTCTATGTGCTTGTAGGCACAAGGTTTCAGGTTCTATTTCACTCCCCGCCAGGGGTTCTTTTCACCTTTCCTTCACAGTACTATACGCTATCGGTCATTGGAGAGTATTTAGGCTTGGAGGGTGGTCCCCCCGTCTTCCCACCGGGTTTCACGTGTCCGGCGGTACTCTGGATACAGCTGGCTTACCTCAGTTTTCGTATACGTGACTCTCACACTCTATGGTTGAACTTCCCATTTCATTCTACTAACCTTGGTAAATACCGTATGCTGTCCAAAACCCCGAAAGTATTACTACTATCGGTTTGGCCTCTTCCGCGTTCGCTCGCCACTACTAGCGGAATCTCGGTTGATTTCTCTTCCTCGCCCTACTTAGATGTTTCAGTTCAGGCGGTTCCCTACCAATTGCTATGGATTCACAAGAGGTTGACAGAGTATTGCTCTGCCGGGTTTCCCCATTCGGAAATCCCCGGATCGATGGCTGCTTTCGCCTCCCCGAGGCTTATCGTAGATCGCTACGTCCTTCATCGGCTTCCAATGCCAAGGCATTCCCCTTGCGCCCTTATTAGCTTGACCTTTTCAGAATTATGTGTCCTTGGTTCTTGTTTCTCAACTCGACTTTATTGTAGTTTGTTACCCATTAATTAATTGGATATTTGTTACATTATCTCGTTGTTTCCATTTCACATTTATCTGTATTCAGTTTTCAAGGTACATATTTCACAGATTTCTCTGTGTGGTGGGCTCAAGAGGACTCGAACCTCCGACCTCACGCTTATCAGGCGTGCGCTCTAACCACCTGAGCTATGAGCCCATATGTGATTCAATCGGATATTCGGTTCCGTTGAACCTTCTTGTCTTGACCTTTCGGTCTGGTGGAGATAAGCGGGATCGAACCGCTGACCCCCTGCTTGCAAAGCAGGTGCTCTCCCAGCTGAGCTATACCCCCATATCTCGGTGAAAACCTTTTTTAAGGGCCTTCAAAATTAAACAACGACAAGTCAAACTCGACTGACCTTGGATTTCGCCTTTTTTTCTTCGGCGATGTCTCCATAGAAAGGAGGTGATCCAGCCGCACCTTCCGATACGGCTACCTTGTTACGACTTCACCCCAGTCATCGGTCCCGCCTTCGGCAGCTCCTTCCTTGCGGTTAGGTCACTGACTTCGGGCGTTACTGACTCCCATGGTGTGACGGGCGGTGTGTACAAGACCCGGGAACGTATTCACCGCGACATTCTGATTCGCGATTACTAGCGATTCCAGCTTCATGTAGTCGAGTTGCAGACTACAATCCGAACTGAGACGTTATTTTTGAGATTTGCTTACCCTCGCAGGCTCGCTTCCCTTTGTTTACGCCATTGTAGCACGTGTGTAGCCCAAATCATAAGGGGCATGATGATTTGACGTCATCCCCGCCTTCCTCCAGGTTATCCCTGGCAGTCTCCCTAGAGTGCCCGGCCGAACCGCTGGCTACTAAGAACAGGGGTTGCGCTCGTTGCGGGACTTAACCCAACATCTCACGACACGAGCTGACGACA
>OCHC01000426.1_pt1 | contig 47210 bp, 43 predicted proteins | sample 1538641 | NCBI WGS metagenome assembly OCHC01 (sample SAMN04571714, study PRJEB22368) | human gut metagenome | biome: human gut; material: stool | host: Homo sapiens | place: Luxembourg | collected 2012-08-17
TTTGTTGCTCAGGTACTTATAAAATAAGTTAAACTAAAATGCTGCGGAATTTAGGATATCTTGAAGAAGAACGTAATGAACAAATTAGAAAAGAAAATGAGAGACGATTCCAACAAGAGCAACAAAGGATAAACAATCAACGTCTTCATGAGATTAATGAACGTAATCGCATTGCTTTAGAACGGGAAAATGCGAGGAGAAGAGCAGAGGAAAAAAGAAAAGCGGAACAAAAGCGAAAAGAAACCAGTCGCACAAACACAAATGTTCCTCCGTCGCAACCGAAGAATAATCGTTGGTCAATAGGCTCTAATCCAACTCTTCTTCCACGAGCAACCTCATCAAAAACAGCAACTACAAAAACAAACTCATCTAATAAAACCGATGGAAAAGAGGGAAAGTAAGTAATCTTATTGCAAAATGAATTGTATATGCAGTCAATCGCCAGTCGGTTGGCTGCATTTTTTCTGTGTGCAAGGATGGTCTATTCGCCACCGATGGAGGGGCGGTTAGCACCGCTCGCCTCCAGATAGTCGTTTACTGCGTCACGCATGGTGAACTCTCTCATGCCTGTCTTTGCCCAGTAGATAAGGGCATCAACAGCGGCTTTTCTTGCCTTGCTGTATTCGTTGTCTGTCATGATTCTGATGTTTTGAGTTTTCTAAAAAAGTGTGATGCATATCCAAATGGTGATTTCAACAAAGATGATAGACCAACTTAGGAAAGCCAAGCCGAACATCCAGGCATAGGTGCTACCGTTGAAGTATGCACCCTCCTCGATATTGCGGATTCGTTTAAGCTCTTTCTGCTGGTGAGTGAACAGGTCGTTTATCCGCTTCTCATGCTCGTCAAGGGCTTGCTTGAAAGCAGAAATGGCGGTGTTGTTCCGCTTATCCAACTGGGCAACTCCTTCATCGTTGATGCCGACTTTGAGGTTGCTCTGCTCTGCCTTGACTATGGCATGGCATATACTATCCACGATGTTGTCCGTGCTCCTGTGGGCAGCCATAAGTGCCACTTTCGTTGATTCCAACCTCCGATAGGCATTGCCCAGTTCCTCCTTTGCCTCATAGAGTGCTTTCTTGGCTGATTCAATCTCTTTCAGGGTCACTTTGATTTCTTCCTTGCCACTCTCGATGTTCTCGTCCTCCTGCATCTGATTGTACAGGTTAAGCACATCCTGTGTGGCATCTTTCTTGTTTCTTCCCATACCGTTCTTGTTTGAAAAGTTATCGTTTCATGCCTCTCTTTATCGGCTTGCAGAGTGTGTTTGCTTGCATTGCGCAACGTCTTGCCCATTCACGGTCATCATCGTCCTTATCACGTCCCCAGCCACTGCCAGGACTGCCACCGCCACCACATGACTCAGACATCGATGTGGCAGCATCAAGGTAGTTCATGAAGAGCAGCATGGCTACATTCAGAATGTCAGTGTGGCTTGCGGATCCATTCTCGGGAACTTCGATACAACTGTTCATCGTGTCGTAAGCAGTTCTCGGCATGACTATGCTGAAACGCTCACCATCGACTTCAATAATCTTTCTCAATCCGGCAGGAAGGTCAGGTTTGGCAACATTGCTTGTACGAGACAGACCACCTTGCGATGCCGTATTTCTGCTGTCCAATGTGGTAGCGTTTGAAACAGAAGGAGAAGGTCTTTGACCAACTGCAACAGGTGTTGGCTGAGGGTGCAGCTTGCGGAAGGTATTCCCGATTTTCGATGCGGTGAGATTCCTTCCTACACCCAGTTCGGAAGCCTTGATGGTAGTTTTTCCGAACTTGAAGCGGTAGCCATGCACCCTGCCTTGACCATTCTTGTCACGGATAAGCTCGATGTCATATCCCTTTGCCCTCAATCGGTCGGCATATTCATCCCAATCAAAGAACGGCATTGAACGCAGCACATCCATACAGGCTTTGGTCACCTCTGCAATGCGTTCCTGACGAATATCCATGGCATCCTTCCAACCATGACGCTGATTGATGGCTTTCGCAGCCATCACGGCACGCTCACCGATGAACTTCACATCATTGAGATTACCGTCCATGTCGATGCGGTTCACCACCAGATGCAGGTGGGGAATGCCACTCTTGGAGTCACGGTGAAGGGCGGCAAAATATTGTGAGTTGGCTATGTTGGTCGGCTTGACCGAAGTTGCAGCCTTGCCTTTCTTCTTGCCGATGTGGTTCACCTTGGAGATACCATCCATCTCACGAATGAACTCGTCAAGGAATCTTCTCCAGTCCTCCATAGTCCAGTTACGTGCCTCCTCCTCAGATGGGGAAAGCTCAAAGCGGATGGACGTCAGTTCGATGGGCTTCTTGGCATACCTCTGCTTGAACATGGACTGATGCAGCACCATCTCGTCCCACATGCCCATCGGCGGCAGACCCTCGCTGAGATGGTTGGTCTTGACGATGTCCGCGCGATTGTTTTTGGTTGCGTAATTGGTCATTGCCTGACCATGCTGAATTGCTGACGCTTTTGCTATCATAACATATCCAAGAATTTGTCTCTAATGCGGCTCAATTCCTCTATCAGGGTGTTGATGCCTTGAAGCCAACGTTCCATGAAGTCGGCTCTCTTGAAGAGTTTTAGTCTCTCGGTCTGTGGCAGGGCATGAAGCGCATTGCGCACATAAACCAGTTCAGACCTTGCCCCGATTAAGCCCTTCAAGGCTTCCTCCTGCTCTGCGGTCATGGGTAGGGATGGCTTGTGTCCGATGCCTAAGTCATGAAGATATGTGCTCTTGCTCCTGCCTGACAGTCGGGCATTATGTACTACCAAGTCGTAGTGTTCTTCTGTGAAACGAACGTCAATGTGTCTGGTCTTCGGAGGTCTCTTCCTTGAGGTTTTCTCCGTGTTGTTATTCTTGTCTTTTGTCATTGTAGATGGGGTTTATAAAGTTTATACTTGATATAACAGGACAGCCAATGTGAGCCTGCGAACATTCAAGAATGCCAGTAGGAAGCGGTGGGCGAAGCGAAACCGTCTGACACTGGTACTTCTTGTTTAGACCTCCGAAAAAAAACTACGGCTAATAGAGGTAGCGGCTTCTGGATAGCTTGCCTGTCGGGAACGTCAATAGTCGAAATAAGGGAAAAGTAGAGATGACATCATGAGTGACTTGGGGTGATATGCGCGCCATGTCTCTCCGTGTGATCCTCGCATCGTCCTTCATGGGGCGGTGGCTGCAAGAGGTTGCCCTCGTCATCATAGACAGGAGACGGCAGCAACTCAATGGGTGATGCCCCTTCTCCTTGATTGCAGTCATCTTCTGACGGCTGTCCAACCTCATACTCAAAATGGTCATCACCTTCCTTTTCCCTTTGTTTGAAGTCTTGTGGTATCGGAGAAGGATCTGAAAGTCCATCCCCGATAACATGAGAATTAACGAAAGGGGAAGAGGTATTATAAGAGGCAGGAACATGGGGCTGCAGAATGTCAGTAGTGGCAGGATTGACGCTGCTGTCTTTCTGCTGACCTATGCCATTGGAAAGATTGCCTTCCGAAGAGCAAGCGGTATCGGATGGGACATTGGACACCGATTCCTCTTGGGTGGCGGAAGTCACGGATTGACGGTTGTAGAAGGGGTTCTTGATGGCTTCCTTGATGCCGTCAACGTACCAGAAGGCGATGCATAGTATCGTATGTATGGAGGTGCGGTTGTTCCTCTCGGTTGAGAGGATGCCCACCTGATTGAACAGTTCCACCACCTTTGCCGCTGTCTTGCGGTCACACTTCCAAAGGGCAGACAGCTCAACGGTAGAGATGGCAAACTGCCCGATGGAGAGAGAAGCGGAGAAGCCTGTCTTCAGATAAACACTTGGCTTGGTGGATGCCATTGATACAAAAGTGCCGAAGGCGGTCATGCGGTGGAAGCCCTGCCTGTCATCCTTCAAGAAATCGAGCTGTTCCTTGGTCAGCAGGATTCCGTATTTTATGCTTTGGTTACTCATCTTGAAAAACTGATTATTAGTGAAACGGATTACTCAGCAAAGAAAGAATGAATAGTTTCTCTTTCCCCTTTCGTAAAAAGTAGATTACATGATTCTCTTATCCGTCATGCCATTCTTCCCCATCAGGATTTTTCTCGCCCTTGACCCTCTTCATGGAGGCAGGCTTGTTCTTCTTGCTTTTCTGCAACATTGCCAGATGAGCCTCGAAGTCTGCCTGTTCCTCCTGGGTCGATTCGTAAGGCTTGTCCCATGAGCCACCTGCCTCAATCCATTTTATCAGCTGGTCTTTGAAGAAGTAGAGCGTGTTCCCTCTCTTGTAGAAAGGAATGCGCCTTTCAGATGTGTAAGCATAAAGCGATGAGACTTTCTTTCGGACGAAGGCACTTGCCTCTCTGATGTCCATAAGAACATGGTCATTCTCGCTCGGAGCATTGCCTATTCTCTGACCAATGTCATCAAGACGAGTCATCATCGTATTGACCTTTGTCAGAAGTTCGCCAACTGCACTGGGCAGTTGGTCGAACGATAATGATTTGTTTTCTTCCATTTGTTATCCTGATTATGTTTTTCACTTATGTCTGGTCACTCTCTTCCTTTGTTGGTATTTTGAGCGAGATACGTTCTGCCGCATCACGTTTGAGTTCGTCCACCACATCGGCATACACCTGAGTAGTGGCAAGATTGCTATGGGTAAGCAGCTTGCTCACGGTGTAGATGTCCGTTCCCTCTGCCAACTGCAAGGTGGCAAAGGTATGACGGAAGCAGTGGAAGGTGATGTGTTTCTCGATGCCGGAAGCCTTTATCCACGGTTTGAGATACAATGCCACTGTACTGTTCGTGAGATTCTTGAACACCTGTCCAGTGCTTCGCTCGCCACAGAGCTGCAAAGCCTCTTCGCTGATAGGCAGGATTGCAGCGGTGGAAGTCTTCTTTGTGATAATGTCCATTCCCCAGCCGCCATCAGCCAACTTGACGATATTCTCCCACTGGAGTCTGATGCAGTCAGAAAGGCGAAGACCTGTAAGGCAGGAGAAGAGACCTGCACGGCGAAGGACATCACTCTTGCAAGGAGTCTGAGACAACTGCAACAACTCTTCCTTGGTGAGGAACTGCCGCTTGTTGCCATGAGCCTTGGCACGCACAAGTTTCTTGGCGATATTCTCTTTGAGCAGTCCGTCCTCGTATGCGATGGCAAGGATGCACTTCAACTTGGTAAGGTTGTTGTTGGCTGTTGTTCCCATCATGCGCTTGCCGTTGTGCATACAGGCATCCGACAACAGGTAGTCGAGGAATCCCTGGCAGTACGGAACGGTAAGGTCGCAGAAGCGGCACTCGCCATGCGTGTAATTGTGGAAGTGCATGTAGGCGGTTGCCCAGTTCTGGCTGCTGCCACGCTCAATCATGAGGTTCTTGAAATATTCCAAGAAGCTCTCCTTGCCCTTGTTGCGGTCGAGGAAGCCATACTCCTCATTGATGATGGACTCAGTCCTGCGGCACTTGATGATTTCCGCTTTCTGAATCATACTTTTGTTGTACTCCTGCTGAAAGCGTTCAACAGGGTTGGTGTAGATGTAAAGACCAAGGTACTCCCTGCGTGAGAGCTTGCCTGTCTTCGGGTTGCGGATTGGAGGATAGAAATCCAGATAGAGGGAAGTCTGTCCGTTCTTGATAGGTCGTTTCCGCACGGTGACCTTTGTACAAATGTTCGTCATATTGTTATTCTTTTATTATTCTTACCGATGTGTATCTGTGGATGCGAATAGCCATGGTCGCAACGCTTTAACTCTCAAATCCGATGCAAAGTTAGATTGCCGTGAAAAGAGAAAAGCAAAGATGGCTTCAAATACAGCCAGAATTTAACCTGAATTTGCTTTTGAGTATGATTTTACGCTCAAAATCAGACTAAAAGCAGGTATTGGATGCGTTTTTTGTCTTATATCCGTTACTCTGCGTTGTGGGTTTGTTTCGACCGACATGGATGGGTGCTGCATAGCAATTGCAACGGCATGGGTCGTATATGAGTTTGTTTGAACCATCTCTTGACTTGTGTCTCACTTCCGTTTTGCCTTGGTCGTAGTACTGCTTTTCTCTGCCTTCTTGCGTGCAGCCTCCCAGTCTGCTTTCAGATAGTAGTTGGCTCTTCCGCCTTTGAACTTTCGGATTCTCACTCCATGGGTCTCCGCAAATCTGCGTACCTGTGTCTTGCCTAATCCGTAGAGTTTCATGATGTCGAAGCAGGTGTACCAGTCATCGGAAATGTTCTTACCCTGTTCTTCATTATAAAGCCCGATAACCCTTTCCACGTCTTCTTTCTTGAAGCAGGTCGTTCCCCATGCGTGAACTGACTGGAGTTGGTAACGATTGCGGACTTCATAGAATCTTCCATACTTGATATTAAAGGTGCTCAACACCTCTGCCATTGTGTAATGGGTGTCGTGGGTTACTCCATCAGGTGCTCTTTCACCAGCCCTGGGAGTCTTGCGACACTTTGCCAACTTGTTGACTGAGCCAGTCTCGGCATCTTTTAGCCTCTGTGCTTTCTTGGACGTTGCTCCTTCTAACGATAGGGAAGAAGGGAGAACCACCTGATAACCTTGTCCCTTGGCTATTTCAAGAAGGTCTTGCAAATAGATCCTGGTCATGCGTGTACCGAAATTTACGGCTCTTAGCCTGCCTTGACGAATAAGACTGCGTACTGTCTTGACGCTGATGCTTACTGCCTGCGCTGTTTCCTCTACGGACATCAGCACGATTGGAATGCGAGTTGTAGTATTCATTTTTACCGTTATTTTTGAATTTTGCAGTGACTCATGGGGGATGGTCCTTGACGGAAACTTTTAAGAGGAAACAAGGGGAAATAAGAGGAAATAAGAACCCTCATTAAGAACCGTGTGTCCCTCTGCCCATGGTACAACCGTGGTACAAAATTACTATAAACGGATGAAACTCGCAATAGGCGGTTGGAGCGTTATGTTAATGAATATGTATTGAAAATGAGCTATTTATGACGTTTCTCTAAGTTTTGTTTGGAGTTCTTTTCGATGCGTTTTAGTCCATATGACATGCATGTGGAAGGACTTGCCGGAACCTGAAGGACCGATACAGAAGAAATTGGCATTGTCCGTCATCTTCTTTTTGCCTTCCTTGCCTGTAATGTCGATACATACAGGCAGTCCCTGACGGTCGGTGTAGTATGTGGTCAGCGGTGTGTCCTCAGACTCCTTCAGATGCTCCTTGAAGAAAAAGCACAAGGCAGCATCCGAAAGTGTCAGAAATAGGTCATAGTCCGGATTGAATGCATATCCGTTACCGGGAAAACTGTCCATGAAAAGCTCCAGCTGGTTGTAGGCTGTTCTTGATGGCATGATGCCGCACTCGTACAGCTTTGTCTCCAGAAAGGAAGTTACAGGAGTTACCTTGTCAGGCGGACAGCTCACCAGAATGTTAAAGTTGCAGTACACAAGCATGGTACTGTCAACGGCCAGCCTGTCCAGCACTTCTTCAATATCAGCCTTGGCAATACGGTTGCTCGGGTCCGGCATGGAACCGTGACGCTTCGCTTTGGCCTGAAGCTTGCGCAGCAGCTTCCTCTGTTCAGGTATCTGAATGACCTGGTTGAACACCACACAGTCTGAGTAGGGGACGCCGGTAAGAAAAGAAAGCAGGTCGGTTGCGATACCGTATCCGTTGATGTTCATCTGTGTGTACGGCTTTATCATGGAAGGCAGGTTTATCTCGTCAATGTCCACCAGCGGATAGGAACGGATAATCCGGTCACCTGTCCTGAGATATTCGTCCGAAGCCTTGAAGTTGGTCATCGAGAAGGGTCCGTGCCGGAACTGGAATGCCATGAAACGGTGGCAGTATTCGCTGACTTCCTCCTTGTTGAGCTTCCTGTGTCGGATATGCTTCTCCGTCAGAATATCATCCGTCTTTGATACCTTGGAATGGAAATCGAGCCATCTCTTCGGGTCGTACTGGATGAACTGGTTCTTCTGTGCCTCCTGGGTGAGGATAAGAAAAGTCCTTATCTCTGTAAACTCCCTTCCCTCGAAGTATCTGAAATAGCTCCTTGTCAGGAACTCCGCATCATCCGGTACATCATGGTGATATGCCTGTCTGCACAGAATATCCTGCTTCTGCAGTGCATATCCCTCACCGATGGTCTGAAGGATATTGGATAGCACGTCATGAAACAGCATGTACTGCTGCGCATCCGTACAGAGCTGCTGGACCGGATTGGTTATCTCAAAGATAACGGACGGCTCGCCTCTGGCCGAGAACAGCACGACATTGCCGTCCGTCTCCTCCAGCTGCGCATAGAGTCCGTCAAATATTCTTTTCCTTTTGTGTGCCATACTGTATAAAGTGATTTACTGTTCTTTTCTCAGGCTTCTGTAGATATAGATACCTCTTGCCCTTTTCTTGTTGTGGAGTCCTCCACGCTGCTTGATGTAGATGGTTATCAGTCCCACCAGTGCCATGACCATCATGGCTATGAACCCTGCAATCTTTCCCAAAGCGATTGAGAAACCGATGAAGCCTACGAATGATACGCCTATGGCTGCCGCTGCCAGAGTGAGGAAACGGCCGCGTATGCCCATAAACTCCAGCGGCTTCTGCAATCCCTTGAACACAGGGTAACCTTCCTGATTCATTGTCATGCCGGGAAAGGATTACTGGAAGAACAGCGGAAGAGCTTCCGAAAGTGCGATGAATGCGATACAGCCTCCGATGGTAAGCATGATGGTCTTCTTCACGTCCTGGTCTCCGTTCTGCATCTTGAAATAGACGTTGAATGCACCGACCAGAACGATAACGGCAGCAATGGCCTTCATCAGGTTCGATACCGGAGTCTGGTAGGAACTGACTTCCTGAGTGGCCTTGGTAAAACCTGCTGCACCCTTGCTTCCTGCCATTGCATTGGATGTGGAGATAATCAGTGCAATGGCTGCCACCACACACTTCTGTCCAAAACTTGAACCGATGAATCGCTCCGTAAGATTCCGGGCACTTTTCTTTATTATCTGCATTTCTGAATAATGTTAAATGATTTCATCGCCAAAGAAACAGATGTCACTAAAGGAACGGTATATAATATCAGGCATTCTCACAGCTGAAGATAACGGCACCGAGGTCACTGGTACCGGTCTCTGCCAGCCGGTTTATTTCCTGAATGATATTCTCAACCAGAATGCCGTCAGTCATGATGGCCTCCCGGTAAACGTGTCTGGAAGATTCTGATTTGGATGCAGATTTCTCTGTACCGTCAGAATTATTGCTTTCATTATTTGATTCGGGATTTTCCGTATTACTCTGTTCTGAACTTTGTTCTTTGGATTCAGATTCATCCCGGTTTATTCTTATCGGTCTGAAGCTTCGTGCCTCTTCCGATATGTCTATGTCCTCTTCTTTATGGCTGTCCTGCTCGGCATTCTGTGCGGCCTTTGCCCTTTGGAAGTCCATGAAAATCATTGCCGCATAGTAGAATACCATTGCCACGAAGAGAAGGAATACTATCTGTCCGTACTGCATGGCTGTTGTAATATGATGTTGGATGAAATAGCGGAGCTGTTTTCCGGAAACGGAAGAATATGCAGTCCCAGTCTGATACCCCGGCTTTCCAGACGTTCCCTGCGTTCCGTAGTGCCGGTATAATAAATCACGTTGTGTTCCTCACTGATGATGTATCCGTTTGATTTCATGTTTGAGCGCACCCTTACCTTCGCCCTGTTTGAAATGACACGGATACCGGTTATGGGTTCCAGTCCGAAGACGATACGCCGTCTTTCCCTCTTTACCATCTGGGTACGGATACGTGAGGAAATCAGGTGTTTCTCTTCACCAGTGCGTTTGAGTCCGAGTGCAGCGGCTATGCGTCCGACACTCATCCGGGTAATGCCGAGAGCTTTCCCTATCTCAGAGAAGGAACACTCCTGAAAGTGGTTTCTGATATAGTCGGCACGCTCCATCCATCTGGATTTGGCCATTTTAACAAGTCCAAGCTCACGGGCTTTCAGCTTGACGGTCGATTCGCTCAGATTGAGAACGGCAGCTGTATAGGCCGTGGTCTCTACCGGATACAGCTCGACAAGAGCGGCAAGCATCCTGTCGGTCCAGTCAGTCTTTTTCATATCCTACAGGTTATAACTGTTAAACAAAGATTTCTTTTCCCTTCTGTATTCTGCCAGACGTGGCAGGTATGACTTGAAGAATGCCCTTACAATGGCATTCACGAGGTCAGAGCGGCATCTGCCATGTATATCGCAGTCGTCCAGTGAATCCGCAAGGTCACGGTCGAGTTTGCAGACAAGCCTTTCTGTTTTGTCTGTTCCCGAACCGTCCGATTGCAGGAATTCCATGAAGTCATCCCAGCATCCTGTATCCGAAAGGGAAACAGCAGTATCCTTTTCCTGTGCTTCGTTATTATTTTCTCTTTGCTCAACCTGTGTTCCTACGGTATCTTGCGTCAATATAAGTTCTGAATCATTGATGCCTCTTGTCAGGTCATCTATTTCCGGTATATCCTTACTCATAGTGCTATGGTTATTGAAGTTTACTGATTATTCTGGTTCTTTATTCTGATTTTCGTTACTGTCCTGTGAAGCTTCGTCAGACGGCTGTGCCTTCTTTTTCTTCTTAAGCTTGGGATTCAGATTTTCCGTCAGCTGTATGCCTTTGAGTTCTTTTTCCCTTATCGGTTGAAGTGTATCGAAGATACTCTGATAGACCTTATCAAAGACCGGTGTAACGATAGCGGCCTGCATATCAAGTGCCGCCATGGTGCTGAACCGTTCCATATCCGCACGTTTGGGAATCTTCGCAGTGACATATCCATAGTTGGAGAAGGTATCCCTTGCATTGTCCCAGATAAGCAGTTCGGAACGCTTGCCGATTCTTCCGTCATTCAGATTTGGAATAATGAAGAGTCTTGCCTTCATCCTTTCACCGACAGCCTTTTTCAGCCGGTCAACAAACATGAGGAAGCTGGCAGTGGACGGAACGGTTACCAGGTCATAATGAAATGGAACAATAATGATATCCGAGTTGACGAACATGGGTATCAGTCCTTCCGCTTTCAGACTGCCGGGTGAATCCATAAGTACAATGTCTATTTCTGGATCGTTGTGCAGTTTCTCCATAAGGGAAGTCATCATCGCTTTGTCGTTGGCTTCGTATGCCCATACCTCGTATGGCATTTCCTGCTCACCGTATTTCCTGATGTCAGCCTTTCGGCACTTCATAATGGAGTGCTGGAAGTCGCAGTCTATTACCACAACTCTCACACCCTTTGTCACCAGATAGTTAGCAAAAGTGACGCAAAGTGTAGTCTTTCCAACGCCTCCCTTCTGATTGGCAAATGTCACTATAACCGGAGTCTGTATCATTTCAAGTATTGATTGATTTTGTGGCAAATGTATTAACCTTGGTTTATAGATAAGAAATGCACAACAGTATTATTACTTTAGTTAGTAAAACTAAAGTACTTAGGATGAATAATATTTGAATATCAGATATATACAACATAAGTAGTTACAACTAAGAATCCTTTAATCACCGAAACTATGTATTTAAATATTACATATCTTTAATTCCGTATAAATATTAATATTGTTAATTATTGTTTATAGAAAAGACATGAGATGTTTATCTGAGTAATAATGACATTATTAAATGTAAAAGAACTATGATGTCAAATTTAAAGGAAATAAATGAAGACTTTTATACGGTTACATCTAAAATAGATGGCAGGCAGTATATCCTAAATAAAGAAGATGATGATATTTTCAATGAAATAATAAGTCGAATAGTTCATTTAATGTATCAAAGTAGTCATCTTGATTCCATTCTGATTCTTACAGATACTTGTAAACATGCTTGTGAATTACAATCAAGAATTGCTTTATGTATAGGTGAAGAGAACAGACAATCATTATGGATACAGACTTTCTATAATTTTTATATAAGGATTTTTAAAGAAGAAATCTTACTTTTAAATAAAACAATTGATTTTCATGATAGTAAATTTATTTTAAGAAATATCATCAGGTCTTTGCAGCTTGATAAGAAAATATATAAATTAGGTGTTGTTAAAGAAGAAATCAGTTATGCAAAGAAGAATTTAATCCTGCCTGATGATAATGGAAATGTAGATGACTTGGCAAGATGGCGTAATGAAAGTCTTGAAAGGATGTCAGATATTTATGCTTCTTATTGGAATTTCTGCAAGAAAAGGAACATTGTTGACTACGATGACCTTGCAATTAAAACATATTTTCTATTCAAAGAGCATCCTGATATTCTTCATAAATATATTGGTAACTTTGATAATATATTGATTAGCAATGAATATAATCTATCATATGTTGATTCCCGGGTCTTATCATTACTGTTGGATAGGTCAATATATTCAGAAGGTGAATGGATAGACTACAGATATAAAAACTATAAAAAAAATGAATAAGTTAATACAGTTGTTCAATGAAATACATTTGCTTATAGAAAAACATGAGCAGATACGAAAAGAAAAAGGAGATAACTACAATCTTTTTCAAGTAATAAATATGACCAGTGATGAAACGAGGATACATTCTGCGATTATAGCAGACTTGCTTAATCCGGAAGGACTTCATCAGATGGGTGATATATTTCTAAAACTGTTCATCAATAAATTAAAGCAACAGTTTAAATTGGACAAAGATTTCGACCTTAGTAACCCAAACGTTGAATGTGAGAAATATATTGGTAATATAAGTGAAAAGAAAGATGCAGGAGGTAGGATTGATATTTATATATCAGACAAGAGCCATTATATAGCTATTGAAAATAAAATATATGCAACCGATCAAGAAAACCAGCTTCTACGCTATCATAACCACTTGGAGTCTATTACAGGGGTAAATAAGCTCTTGCTGTATTTGTCGTTGTATGGTGAAGTAAATGATATAGAAAAAACAACAGGTAATAACCAGATAAAAGAAGGTAAAGATTTCTTTACAATATCATATTCGGAATTTATTTTGAATTGGCTGGAGGAATGCAGAAGTAAAGCAATAGACAAACCTCTGATACGCGAAGGAGTAACACATTATAGAAACTTGATTAAAATATTGACACACCAGATGGAAAACGAAAAGAATGAACTGATAGAACTTATTAAAGAAAATCCAAAGTATATTTGCTACTTGCCTAAATATAAAGATGCAATTAAAGAAGTAGAAATTGGTCTATTTACTGATTTCTGGACAAAGTTGGAAAAAGCTATTGAAAATAAATATCATGTCATAAAAGAATCATTCGATGGCTATAAATATGCTTTAGATAAGAATTATGTACGTAAATACCATGAAAGTTGTAGTTGTAAATATCAGTCAATAGAATTTGAATTTAATAAAATCGGTGACTATCGACTGATGTATAGTGTTCAGGTTGACTGGCGTACTTATTGTGGGGTTCTTATTAGAGATAGCAACAATAGGATAATACCTATAAAAGAAGTGCAAGTAATCGATAACCAGGAATTTAAAGATATTATAACCAGAATAAAAGAATTGATAAACAATTCTCCAGACATATATCACTCTAGCAGTAATTGGTTATTCTGGAAATATACAAATCCAACAATCAATTTCAGAGATCTGAATGACCGTAACAGTGCATGTCGTTTAAGTAAAATGGATGAGACGATAGAAAGCATTGCCAAAGATATTATTAATGATATAGACATGATTTTTGATGATAAATCAAATAACTGTGAATGAAAATTTGAAAAAAGTTTCAGAAAAATGAAATTTGTTGACTTGGATGAGTATAATTGGCTAAAACGTCAAAAAAAATAGAATATGCTTACTGAAAGTTTTATCAAGAATAATTTCCCAAAAGGAAAGCTTACATTAGTAGGTGGTTGTCCTGCTATGGGGAAAACCACTTTTGCCATCTCTTTGGCAATAAGTCTTGCCAGACAAAACAAAAAGTGCTTTTATTTCTCTTGTGAAATAGATGAAGAGGAACTCGTAAGAAGAATTAAACTCCAAACAGGTAAAAGCGGATATAATGAAGTAAAACACAAAATTGACATAGATGATGCAGAAATTATTAATTTGAGCCATATACGCAAGCAGATTGAAGGTAATTTCCCAGATTATGTTATTGTGGACTATATTCAGTTGATGAGAGGAGAATATTCTATGACTGACCGATATGGAGAAATGCACTCTATCCTAAATGGCTTGAAAAAAATGGCAAAAGATTTGGATATTTCAGTAATAGCCTTGAGCCAACTTAATAGAGGATTATGGACAGAAGAGAACTATGATTTGAGTACTAACAACTTTAGAGAACTCTCTAAGACTGATTTGTATGATGTTAAGCTAGCGTGTATTCATCGTGGTGAGTATTTTAAGCAATATGAATATGATTGTAAGGATGAACGAATAGAAGGTTTAATAAAATATGTGTCTTTTCAAGAGACTGGATATGATATTACGAACCTGATATTAAACCATGAGACAATTGAAATATCAATGTATTTACCCAGGAAGAAACTTTTATATATACATGGATTATCATCTTCCGGTATGTCTGAAACAGCATATACTTTACGTAGACTTTTACCGGAATATGAGATACTATCTCCAGACCTACCTGTGAATCCACAGGAAGCATACGAGATGTTGAAAGGCATATGTAAACAGAAAAATCCAGAATTTATTGTCGGTACCTCCATGGGGGGAATGTTTGCTCAATTACTAAAGGGATATAAAAAGATATTGATCAATCCTGCCTTTCATGTTTCTGAGTTTATGCGTACTATAATTGGACGACAAGAGTTTCTAAATCCACGCCGAGATGGAGAAACTCATTTTGAAATAACTTCAGAGCTATGCGATGCATATCAACAATTGGAATCCTGTCAGTTTGATGGTATTTTGGATTTTGATAGAAAAAATACATATGCCTTGTTTGGCACAAGGGATACATTGGTATATGGGTATAATGAATATAAATCTGTTTATGTGAATGCAGAATGGTTTGATGGAGAACATAGGTTGAATGAAGAAATCATAAAAACTGTAGTTATACCTTTGATTAGGAAAAATGCACTCCAATCATCCCCATTATTTAATTTGTCATTATCATCTAAAGAATTGTTTCATAGCAATTTTTTAGGTTGGCTCGCACAGCAATATCCAGATTTTTTTGTTGAAATATGTAAGGATTTAGGATGTAAGGCTGGATGGTCCAATACTTATTGGAGTGTAAAAAGGGAGTATATGAATTTCGATCTATGCATTGAGGCAGATGGAGATATAGTCTTAGTCCTTGAGAATAAGGTAAAAAGTATTCCGTCTAAATCACAGTTGGATGAATATGTTGACAAATTGAATAAGAAAGAGAAACAAGACAATGAAAATAGAGACTTGGTTCTGTTGTCTTTATCCATTTCCTTTCCTGATAAACAGGCAATTGAAAATGCTATGAAATGGCAAATCAGAAGTTACGAGGACTTATGGCAAGCCATTGTGAAGAATAAGCATAATTTTATACACAATCTCTATGAAAATGACTTGATAGAAGATTATTGTTTATTCATTGCCACTTTGCATGAATTGTCAAAGAGTTGGAAAGTAGAAAACACTGGCTGCTTTCTGATTCCTGAAAATGAAAAAAGGACATTCAAGAATTTACGTATAGCTGATTTGCAGGACAAAGTTTGGTACTCTCAATTGTTGGAACGATTGAATTCCTGTTTGAAAGAAGATAACAGATGGGACAATATCATATCAGGAATGAATATAGAGGACATAGGAAGAGATGAAAGTAAATGTTTATGCGAGGTGTTCACAAACTGTGGATTTACCCACGGACAAGGGTTACTTGAGGCCAAAATAAAAATCAACAAAGAATATGTACTATTAATCCAAATTCAAGGAAACAGATACTGTCATGGGATAGAATGGATAAAAAAAGGCAATTGGAATTATAATCAGTTATGGGAGATGACAAAAGAAGAAGGGGGTATCAACAATCTATCTTTTTTCCAGTTTGCGATAGATAAACCTGCACATTTCCCCAATATATGTAAAGATATAGAAGGACCTATTATAACTAGAAGAAGAAAAGATGAAATACGGAACTTTAATAAATACGGAGACAGATTCTTGTACCAATCCAAGCAAATCAAAGAAGAAGCACTTGTTTCCGAAGTATTGAATGCTATAAAGAAAGAATTAGGGTTGATTGTAGACTCATTCAGAAATATTTAGTAGTATTAAAATATTATGTTTTATGTAAAATTTTATGTAAAAAATCAAGTTTTAATATTTATATATGGTATAATTTCTTATATAGAAAAAATATTTCTCTTCAGGCTATGCTCTATATCGGCATAGCCTTTATTGTAAGTTTACGTATAAATAATTGCATTATGGAAAAAAGCAGAATATTGACAGAAAGATTGCTCGTAAGGATACCCGAAAAAGAAGATATAAATGATATCTTTCTTATGATGAGTGATGAACACACAGCAATAAATACAGGTTTTCGTCCGATGAGCAATCCTAGTGAAGCAGAAGGCAAAATCCGCAGAGGCATTGAAAATCATAATATGTTTGTTATTGCACTCAAGGAAACACCATCTAATGCTATAGGTATGATAGAGTACAGTATAATGAAGAGAGCATGTCCTTCACGTCTGGATAATGACTATGAGCTGTGTTATTTTATGAATGAGGAATTCCGTGGAAGAGGTTATATGACAGAAGCAGTTGATGCTATGAAGGAATATCTGTTTAAAAAAGAACAAGCTTCTTCTTTGATTATCACAGTCTTTCCTCGTAATGACTCTTCCCGTAGAGTTGCTATCAAGAATGGTTTTACTTATAAAGGTATCGAAAGACAGCGTGGTATTACTGGTTATGGAGAGATTGCTGACTTAGAAGTTTATATTATACACAGGAATGATTTCTTCAGTGAAAACAGTTCAAACAACAATTTGGATTCTATTATTATGGCAGAGAAGCAAAAATGGATTAATGAGGGTGGAATATATTATCCTATTCCTGGTTCGGCAACATTGTATTCCAGCCCCGGTGAAGGTATTTTCAGAATTTATGAAGATTCACGTTTTAAGAGATTGGGATTGGAAAAGATAGATGATTCTTTTGTATTTGATTTCAAAATCTATGATTTGGATTGTGATGAAATAATGAATCGAATTATAAAGACATGGACTTCCGATATTTTTAAGGAAAGCAACAAAAATCTTGGAGTTATATTCAATGGATTGAAAGGAACTGGGAAAACTATAGCTGCAAAGATTCTGAGCAACCGTATAGGTTTGCCCGTTGTTATCATTTCCAAACCTCAGGAAGGTATATTGGAATTTATACAATCCCTTAATTTTGAGTGTGTAATATTTATAGACGAAGCCGAAAAGACTTTTAATGAAGACAGGGAGGTTCTGTTAAAAATGATAGATGGGGTATATAATAGCAAGCGTAAGTTATACATTCTTACAACAAACAGGTTGTCAGTAGATGAAAATCTTTTGGGTAGACCCGGAAGAATACGTTATATCAAAGAGTTTACCAATTTGTCGACTCGTGCAATAAATGATGTGATTGATGATAATCTTCGTGATACATCAATGAAAAATGAAGTTCTGAAACTGGTTGATACACTTGAGATTTCAACAATAGATATTCTAAAATCCATCATTGACGAGTGTAATATCATGGGTGAAGTTCCTTCTGATATGGTACTTAATGTCCCTAAAGCAAAATATAAATTGAAAGTCGTATCATTTGATGACCTTGAGGTTTGCTTTCATGAGGAAGTAAAAGAATGGTTTAGAAATCATATGGAAATACATAGTACGATTGAAGATTTATTGATGGCTAAGGTTGATGATATTAACGGAAAAACAGGAAAAAGAAATAAAGAACTTTTGGAGGAAAAGTATGATTGTAGTATTGAAATACAAATACAACCGTCTGTTTCTCAAGTTCCTTATATAGGTCAGCATATAAATTATGCTACAGTAATATCAGAACCGGATTCTTTTGGATTCTTCAGTACAGAATCGGACTGGGACGGAGAGGTAAGTTTATTATGTATCAGTCATTATGGTGGACTCCCTTCTCTCTATAAAGGAAACTTATACTGATTTGATGATACAGTCCAAAATTTTGTGTAAATAGAACTGTATCAACCCTTAAACTTGTCATTCATTTAGTCCAATATGACTTTAAACATATCTGATTTTCAAATATTTATCCAAAAGTAAAATTTAAGACAATCAGGATTGTTAAGGATTGACAAAGTTTGAATTAAAATCTCTTTAAAAATATGATAAGTATGATCAGTCAAAAGAAAATTGGTAGTCATAGGTGAATCACGTTTAATTTTTTCTTTATCTTTTAATTGAACGACCATCATCTACATCATCATAATTGCTTTTCTGACCCACTTCCCACTCACGTTTCTCGCCATGACTGCCACCGCCAAAATCGCACAATTTACCTTTGCCGGAGAGAAATGTATTGGGCTTCTTGTTTTGCAGATGCTTATGTCGCTCCAATAGCTTAACAGACTGTTTTATTGGTTTTCTTAGTCGGTCAAGATTGAAGTTCTCTTCAGTAAGATTTATAATGATATGCTGCTTGAAATTTATAGCATAAGTTACATCTTCTTCCTGACGGATAGTGAAGCCTTCTTCATGCAATCGGCTTCTGATAGAGGTTACTGTTTCATCATTGAATATCTCACGCAACCGATTCAGTGCATCTGTGTAGTACTGTGTTCTTTCCGGAGATATATCTACAAGATCTGTTCGTGAAACATTGAATATCTTACAAAGTAAATCCCGTTCAGACTCAGTAGCCGGTCTAAACATCTCTACCATGGCTATACGGTTGTTACGGTCGATAGCTTCTGCTATAAAAGGTTTTAACGGACGGCTTTGGCCATCAAAATAAATAATACCTTTTTTGATATAGGCACGCTGCTTCCTGATTTTACTGTATATTTCACTTTGGGTAATCTTAGGATTAAGTGTCAGTAATCGGTCAATATAGTCCTCAATCCGATTAAACCGCTCTTCAGGAGTAATAAAGTCAAGAAGTTCCTCTACAGCCAGCACTCTTGCACCATGAATAACGGTCTTGTTTGCATGATCAACAATCATATATCCGTAGGGTGCATCCTTCTTTCCGAAGAACACAATATCAATACCGAACTTCGTTTTCAATTCCTTTTGCAGCTCCTCCTTGTTAGAACTTACGTCACGGTATTTCTTTAATATACTTCTGAGCTGACGGCAACGTGTCTTTTCCCGATAACCGCTCTTGAAAAGACTTTCTATTTCAGTAAAAGGAATTTCCTTCTGAACCTTTCCACCATGCTTGACGAATACCTTTCCATCTTTCTGATAGACCTCATATCCCATGGAAACCATTATTGCCTTGAACTGGGCAAATGAAGAGAATGTGTACAGCTTGGACAAATTAATGTCATCTTCCGTTTTCTTCTTCTTGTCGTTACCAAGAATACGATCAATGACTTCCTGAGAACGTCTGCGCTCATGGCTGTGCTGAATCTTTTTTCCATCAGGTGCCACTCTTGAAGTGACAATATGAAGATGGGTATTCTCCGTGTCATAATGGGAATAAATAAGTAGCGGCTGACCGGATTCTCCGTATCCCATTTCCTTGAGATACTGGTGTGCAAAATCCAGTAACTCATCTTCTGACATTTCGTGTCCCTTACATGATATGGCCACATGAAACTGTGGTTTCCTGATTCTGCTGTTCTGTGAACTGTACTTCTGGAGATAACCGACCAACTCACTCGAGGTAGGTTTGTGAAGAGTTCCGAGTGAACCGAAATTCTGAATCTCGATAAGCCGTGCAATACCTTTCGAGACTTTATGTTCATTGTAACCGACTGCATGGAAGTTCGTACTTCCAGGTAATATGGTTGCTATCATATTGAATCTTTATTTATCAAGTATTAAGTGACTGAGTAACCGAAAAACTTCAAACTCATTAATCTACGGTTACACAATAATAATATCTGACGTGATTGAATACCGTGTAATCTGCAATTCAGATTCTGACAGCTTTCTGTGTCAGAGAATCAAGGTCTTTCTTTATTCGGTTCAATGTTTCCTGAGTTTCGAGGATACTTGGTAACAGAACCTCCTGGATATAGCCGGGTGCGAGTAATCCGGCTACCGCAAGTTCATTGGCACGTTTAACCGACTGATTAAGGTTTCCTCCAGCCCAGGAAAGTTCATTCTGATATTTGCGGTAAAACAGACCGAGATCATTCATCAGTTCGAGCTGCCTTTTGGTTCCGATATTTGAATACTCTGCCAGTGCCGAGCGTATATAATGGCTCACAGATGAATAGGAGGCGGATTTTTCCTTAAACTGTTGTACTTCCTCCGGTGTCATTCTTACCTTGATGTACTTGGTTCTCTGATTCTTCATACTTGGATACATTGGTGGTTAGGTTTCCCGGACTATTTTTCGCCATGCGAAACAGCGGCCAGCCGCTCCGATGCACCAGCATTCGGCAAGTTACTTTTGTGAGCGCGAAACGGAAGTTTTGTGGCCACAAAAGTACAACTTGCTTGGAAAACTCTGCACAGCAGAACGATGCCTTCCGGGAATGATTATTACACCCAAATTTACCGGAGAGAGCCGTTGCAAACCGAAATCAACAACACAATTCTTTGGAGGCGTATTCAGGCTTACCATGAGTTGTTGCATCCAATTGTCTTGGAATATACATATAGCGGAATATTGTTGTATAGAGTCCTAGAACTTATCAAACTAATTTTCGTGTATTCAGAAACAGATGCTATAGGTATTATTCAATCTTAGAACAATACGAATTTCAGTAATCAGAAAATAATGTTGCGATATATATGGTTTAATAAGCCAAAGTTTCAAAAACACATAAGATATAGTTATATGGGATAGATGACTATTGTTCTCATAAAACCTATATCCAATATAATATGTAGTCCCGATACCATGATAGCATGGTAAAAGTAACCTGCTTATCTAAGTTATTTGAATCCCAATAAGAGGGAAAAAATAATCATGTAGCTGATTCAGCTGATGAAATGGCTATCGGGAAATCTTATTTTATCTGAACTGTATTGCAGAAACATTCAGGTAGAATAACCCCTATAATCAGAGTCTGGAGAGACCTTGTTATCATGGTGATATAACACTGATAATCAGTAAAAATCGATTCGAATAAGAAGAAAATAGTGTTATGTAAATTTCTGTATCTCATTGATTTTTAGTATATTTATATAATTAATAAGCTCTTATACTCATAAATATTACACATTATGTTTGAACTGCTGTTGATTATATATCTGCTGCCGGTACTTATTATCGGTATGCTGCTCCTGAAGCTGATATTCTGGCTTTTGAGGATTTCCATACGTCTGGCTGTATGGCTGATAAAGAATACTGTCATACTTATATGGAAGCTTATTGTACTTGTCTTTGCTATAATTATAGGCCGTGAAATCATGCCCTGGAATCAACCGGACAAATAGAAAAGAACCGTACCAATGTAAGAAATGGTACGGTTCTGATAAAGATAAGTAGAATCCTCCCTTTGCGTTTATGGCTTGTTCCAGTTTACCGATTACATGAATCCTTTCCCTTTGCTTCTTTCATACACAACTTCCTTCTTGGAATCACAATTCATAAGACGGAACTGAACCATACATCCGGTAGGAATATCCTTAGGTAACTGTTCAACCAGTCTGTCGATAACCTGGTCTACATTACTGAAACCAATGTCTGTTATTTCACCGATAACGTCACCTTTGAAATATGCACGGCCATAGATCATCATCTTTTTGGTGATACGGAACATCTTGTCTGCCGGTGTCTCGAAGTCACGTGCCTTGCCTTGCTTGCTCTTCTTGCTGCTGAAGAAAATGAAGTCAATCACTTTGGCATTTAGTTCCCAGGCAGGAGTGAAGTCTATCTTGACATAGCCTCTTGTTATATTCAGTCCATGACTGTGGTTCATGCCGAAAGCAACTTCATACAGATTGGCATCACAGTCATTCTGGGCAATTGTAGCCCATGTATGACGGAAAGTATAATAACAGTAGTAATCCTCCTTCTTCATTCCCATATCGGCACATATCTTTCTGATTCCAATGTTTACATTGGCATTGAAACTGTCCGGGTTGCTGTAACGCTTATGAAACTTGAAAAGATATTCGTCATTCTCGTCTGAAAGATACTTATCAAATGTGGCCTGAATGAACGGTTCCACACGCATCTCAATATAGGCTTCGTCTTTTCGGCTGTGCTTTGTCTTTGCTCTTTTATATCCGATAATACCATCCTTATAGTTTTCTTTTTTAAGTTCAAAAATATCTACGGTGTTTATTCCGCCCAAACACAAGGATAGGAGTGCCACGTCTCTGCCCAGTTCCGGAAGAGAGGAAATCATTTTGGTTTCCGGTAGGGGGCGATTGAAGAATTCCCTACATGCCTCTGCACTGATGGCTCTTTGAACCGTACTGTCAGATTTAGGAATGGATACCTTTAACCAAGGATTGTATTTGATTCGCACGATACCACGTTCTTCATCGTTCAGTTCTATAAGTGCCCTTTTGAATATCTGTCTTAAACAGGTTGGGTACATTTCTTTCGCCCTGTTTGTCAACGAAAGGCTATTAATCCATCTTGTCAAAACAGAAGATGACAAGTGAGTAAACATAACTCTGGTTGTTCCCAAATATCTTTCGAGGTGGTTTACAGCCAGGCGATAATTCTTTGCATTACGTTCATGTCCTTCAGAGGCCATGCGGTTAATGAACCTTGTTGCATAGTCACTAAAGCATACTTCCATATCAGAGTTCATTAAGTATTCTATTAATTCTGTTACAGAGTATCCTGACACATCTTTACGATTTACAAGTTCTGTATAACGAAGTATTTCCTGTGCACAATATTTATTTATGACAGCATCCTTAATCTCTCCAGATTTGGATAACTGTTTGTCAGTAACGAATTTATCAGTCTTAATATACCCTGATTTTGAACGATGAAGTACTCGAATGTACACTTGGTAAAAGCCGTCAGCTCGCTTATACCTTACAATAGTCTTAAATGTTGCCATACCTTATTGATTTACAGTTGTTTTACTTTTGTAAGTTCTTTGTAAGCGTACCCTCTCAGTTTTGTAAGCTATTTGTAAGCAAGTACCGTTTATTTGGCTCATTTTTTGCGGACAAATGCACGAACCGCCTAAAAACAACTTAGGCTGTAATGTCTGAAAAACAGCCCATTACAGCCTAAATCAATGATTATCTTATACTATTTATGCTTCCTCTATTGCAGCCTGCGCCGCTGCCAGACGTGCGATAGGCACACGGAACGGAGAACAGCTAACGTAATTCAAACCTACTTTATGGCAGAACTTAACAGATGAAGGCTCACCGCCATGTTCACCACAGATACCGCACTTCAGGTCCGGACGGATGGCACGGCCTTTTTCGGTTGCCATACGTACCAACTGGCCTACACCATTTTGGTCGAGTACCTGGAACGGGTCTACTTTCAGAATCTTCTTCTCCAGATAAACCGGAAGGAAAGAAGCTATATCGTCACGAGAGTAACCGAAAGTCATCTGAGTCAAGTCGTTGGTTCCGAACGAGAAGAACTCGGCAGACGAAGCGATACGGTCGGCAGTCAGAGCTGCACGGGGAATTTCGATCATGGTTCCGACTTTGAAGTCGATGCGATCTCCCACCTCTTCAAAGAGCTTGTCTGCTTCGGCACGAATCACACTTTCCTGCTGTTGGAACTCGTAAAGAATACCTGTCAGCGGCACCATAATTTCGGGATGTGTCTCTATTCCTTCTTTCTTCAGTTCAAGAGCGGCACCCAGAATGGCACGAGTCTGCATCTGTGTGATTTCGGGATACGTATTTCCCAAACGGCAACCACGGTGACCTAACATCGGGTTGTGTTCGCAGAGCGATTCGACACGCTGCTGGATATATTGCAGGCTTACTCCCATTGTATCGGCCATCTCCTGCTGTCCTTTCAGATCGTGAGGAACAAATTCATGCAAAGGAGGATCGAGCAGACGTACAGTCACCGGACAACCGGCCATTGCCTTGAAGATTCCCTTGAAGTCGGCTTGCTGATATGGCAAGATCTTGGCAAGAGCTTTGCGGCGTCCCTCAGCATTTTCTGCCAGAATCATCTCACGCATGGCTTTGATCTTTTCACCTTCGAAGAACATGTGTTCCGTACGGCAAAGACCGATACCTACCGCACCGAAATTACGGGCAACTTCGGCATCATGCGGAGTGTCGGCATTGGTACGAACCTGCAGACGGGTATATTTATCAGCCAACTTCATCAGATCGGCAAAGTCGCCTGACAGTTCGGCTGCTTTCGTTTCTACTTTACCCTGATAAACCTCACCGGTACTACCGTTCAAGGAGATGAAATCTCCCTCTTTCAGTAATACACCATCCACTTCCACTGTACGGGCCTTGTAGTCGATATTCAATGCACCGGCTCCCGAAACACAGCATTTACCCATACCACGGGCAACCACGGCTGCATGTGAGGTCATACCTCCACGGGCGGTCAGGATACCTTCGGCAACTGCCATACCGGCCAAATCCTCGGGTGAAGTCTCGATACGAACCATCACAACGCGTTTTCCGGCAGCATGCCATTCGGCTGCATCGTCAGCAAAGAATACGATCTGACCGGTAGCAGCACCCGGAGAAGCCGGCAAACCGCGAGTCAGCACTTTAGCCTGTTTCAAAGCAGACTTATCGAATACCGGGTGAAGTAATTCATCCAGTTTATTGGGTTCTACACGCATCAGCGCGGTCTTTTCGTCAATCATGCCCTGGCGGAACAGATCCATGGCGATTTTTACCATGGCAGCACCGGTACGTTTACCGTTACGTGTCTGAAGGAACCAAAGTTTGCCTTCCTGAACGGTGAACTCCATATCCTGCATGTCTTTGTAGTGATTTTCAAGCTTGGTCTGCAATTCATCCAACTGCTTGTAGATCTCCGGCATAGCCTCTTCCATAGAAGGATATTTTGATGCACGTTCCTCTTCGCTCACACCGGCAAGCTGAGCCCAACGCTGGGAACCGATCTTAGTGATCTGCTGCGGAGTACGGATACCCGCAACCACGTCTTCACCTTGTGCATTGATCAGATATTCACCATTGAAGAGGTCCTCGCCCGTAGCGGCATCACGGGAGAAGCATACACCTGTAGCGGAAGTATCGCCCATGTTACCGAACACCATTGCCTGAACACTTACGGCAGTACCCCATTCATCGGGAATTCCTTCCATCTTACGGTACAGGATGGCACGTTCGTTCATCCATGAATTGAACACAGCGCAGATAGCTCCCCAAAGCTGTTCGTATGCACAAGTCGGGAAGTCCTTACCTGTTTGTGCCTTTACGGCAGCTTTAAATTTCTTCACGAGTTCCTTGAGATCTTCCACCTCGAGCTCGTTGTCCAGCTTCACGCCTTTGGCATGTTTCACTTCTTCAATGATTGCCTCAAACGGATCCTGGTCTTCTTTGTTAACAGGTTTCATACCCAATACTACGTCACCGTACATCTGTACGAAACGGCGGTAAGAATCCCATGCAAAACGAGCGTTTCCGGTCTTACGGGTCAGACCTTCAACCACTTCATCATTCAAACCCAGATTCAGGATCGTATCCATCATACCCGGCATGGATGCACGTGCACCCGAACGCACAGAAACCAGCAACGGATTCTCTACGTCACCAAATTTTGAACGCATCAGGTTCTCAATATTTGCAATAGCTTTTTCTACTTCTTCTTTCAGGAGAGATACGACCTTTTCCTGTCCCATCTCGTAATATTCGGTACAAACGTCAGTTGTAATTGTGAAGCCCGGAGGTACGGGGACACCGATCAGATTCATTTCGGCAAGGTTCGCACCTTTGCCCCCAAGTAAGTTTCGCATACCGGCCTTTCCTTCTGCCAGTCCATTACCAAAGGTATAAACTCTTTTTTTGTCCATAATACGATTTTAAAGTTATTAGTTGTGATTCTTTTCTGTTCGCAAATCTAAGGATATTTCGCAAACCAGAAAACTTTTATATGAAAAACTTTCTATGCAATTTCGACATTGCAATCTGCATTATTTCACTTCATATAGAGAAATACGAAAAAAAATACCTACTTTTGCGAAAGATTTTATTAATATGGCGTAGAATGGTGATTTAATAGATTCACGCTTTATACTCAAAGAAATCATTTTAATATAATTCAAGGAGTACTGTGGCTAGAAAGAAAAAAGAACTTCCTCTGCTGGAGAAGGTGACAATAACGGATGTGGCTGCCGAAGGAAAAGCCATCGCAAAAGTAGATGACCTGGTCGTTTTTGTACCTTACGTAGTGCCGGGCGACGTGGTAGATTTGCAAGTAAAAAGAAAAAAGAATAAATACGCCGAAGCTGAAGCGGTGAAGTTTCACGAACTCTCACCGGTACGTGCCGTTCCTTTTTGCCAGCACTATGGCGTATGCGGCGGGTGTAAATGGCAGGTATTGCCCTACGCAGAACAAATCAAATACAAACAGAAACAGGTGGAAGACAACCTCCGCCGTATCGGAAAGATCGAATTGCCGGAAATCTCTCCTATCCTGGGATCTGCTAAAACAGAGTTTTACCGGAACAAACTGGAGTTCACCTTCTCGAACAAACGCTGGCTGACAGCGGAAGAAGTGAAACAGGACGTCAAATATGACCAGATGAACGCGGTGGGATTCCACATTCCGGGAGCATTCGACAAGGTGCTCGCCATCGAAAAGTGCTGGTTGCAGGATGATATCTCTAACCGTATCCGCAATACGATCCGCGATTACGCCTACGAGCACAACTACTCTTTCATCAATCTCCGTTCGCAGGAAGGAATGCTCCGCAACATGATTGTACGTACCTCGAGTACCGGCGAACTGATGGTGATTCTGATTTGCAAGATAACGGAAGAGCATGAAATGGGTCTCTTCAAGCAGTTATTGCAATATGTTGCCGACCAATTCCCGGAAATAACCTCTCTCCTATACATTATTAATAATAAATGTAACGACACGATCAATGACCTCAATGTACACGTATTCCGTGGCAATGATCACATCTTCGAGGAGATGGAGGGACTTCGTTTCAAGGTGGGACCGAAATCGTTCTATCAGACCAACTCGGAACAGGCATACAATCTTTATAAGGTGGCACGCGACTTTGCCGGACTGACAGGTGACGAACTGGTATATGACCTCTATACGGGTACCGGAACCATCGCCAACTTTGTGTCACGCCAGGCACGAAAAGTGATCGGCATCGAATATGTTCCCGAAGCCATAGAAGATGCAAAAGTGAATGCCGAGATCAATGGAATAGAGAACACCCTGTTCTTTGCCGGAGACATGAAGGATATCCTGACACAGGATTTCATCAATCAGTACGGGCGTCCGGATGTAATCATCACCGACCCTCCCCGGGCGGGAATGCATCAGGATGTGGTAGACGTAATCTTATTTGCCGAACCCAAACGGATCGTATATGTTAGTTGTAATCCGGCTACACAAGCGCGTGACCTCCAGTTGCTGGATGTCAAATATCGTGTGAAAGCAGTGCAACCGGTAGATATGTTCCCCCACACCCATCACGTGGAAAACGTAGTGCTGCTTGAACTTAAATAAAAAAATGAATATGAAGAGAATCAAACGAACTCCGGCCGAGAAGGCCCGTGCACAATATACCGGCTATCTGGTGAAAGAACCGATGGAATTAATGGATTTCCTTGCGGCCAAAATGCCCGATGCCAGCCGTACCAAGCTAAAGTCTCTGTTGAGCAGACGAATCGTGCTGGTCGACAATGTGATCACAACACAATTCAACTTTCCTCTGCAACCGGGCATGAAGGTGCTTATCAGCAAGGACAAGAACAAGAAAGAATTCCGCCATCCGCTACTGAAGATAGTCTACGAGGACGCCTATATCATCGTAGTGGAGAAAAAGGAAGGATTGCTTTCCGTTGGCACAGAGCGGCAGAAAGAACGTACTGCCCAGCATATTTTAAGCGAATATGTAGGTCGTTCGGGACGCGGAAACCGCATCTACGTGGTTCATCGCCTGGACCGGGATACTTCGGGATTAATGATGTTTGCCAAAGACGAAAAGACACAATACACGTTGCGTGACCATTGGCACGACATCGTGACGGACCGTCGCTATGTAGCGGTGGTTACCGGCGAGATGGAGAAAGACAGCGACACGGTAGTGTCCTGGCTGACAGACCGTACCTTGTACGTCAGCTCAAGCAGCTATGATGATGGCGGTTCCAAATCAATCACCCACTATCGCACCATCAAACGTGCCAATGGCTACTCGCTGGTAGAATTGCGATTGGAAACCGGACGTAAGAATCAGATACGTGTACACATGCAGGATCTGGGGCATCCTCTGATCGGAGACGGACGTTATGGGATAGACGGTGGGCCCAATCCTCTCGGGCGCCTGGCTTTGCATGCTTTCAAACTTTGTTTCTATCATCCGGTGACAGATCAGCTAATGGAGTTTGAAACTCCTTACCCTCCTACATTCAAGAAGCTATTTCTGAAGAAATAATATAAATAGGGATGTATCAAAACTCGTATTTACCACAGATTACACAGATTTACACAGATAAATAGTATTGGTTATCAGTAAATTAAAAATCGTTCTGTGCAAATCTGTGTAATCTGTGGTGAATTATGAAACACCTTCATTTAATATTTGCCGGATATAAGTTTATTCCATTCTTAATTCAAAGTTAAATCCCCGGGCATCGTCCGAAAGATAAAAGGCACCGGTTATCCGATCTCCGTATATCCTTACGTCGTCCATATAAGAGATACCGTTCTTACCGTAATTCAATACTAAATTACGATTATAAGAATCTTCCCAATACCACTGAAAGCGAAACTGATCATACAAAAGACCGTCTGAAGCATAGAACTGGGTCTCCACTCCAAAACCGTCGTTCCCGAACTCAAAGGTACTGAACAGGGGTTCACCATTATGGGCATTCATCCCTACATCGCCGGTCCATGCCCGCCCGGTAATGACATATTCAATCTCTCCCTGATCGTCCTCGCAAGACGCGAACCCGACAGCGAGCATCAGTATCAGTAAAATCTTCCAATAGCCTTTCATTTCTTCCTATCTCCTTCTCTAATTAGTTTCTGTTATATTTTGAATCGACAAATACAACTACCTTTCCGTTCAGCTTCCCGGACATATTATGCTCACGTACCCACACGTTATCGAAATAAGTCACCCCGTTCACTCCATAGTCAAAAACAATACCTTCCATCGTATCGTCTATCCACGACCAGGTCAGATTATTGGTCTCCGTGCGGTAAGGCTGACTTTCATTTACATGATAATAGGCATAAGTCTCTGCCAGCCGGCCGTTATCATCAAACTTCAATGTATGCCGAACCCACTCGTCTACATCATTCTTCTCCGAATCATTCACCCAGGTTTTGCCACAGAGCTTTGCATTGCTATTTCGTAGATAATCATCTGAATAATACTTGTCACCACAAGAGCTTAGGCCTACTATAGCTACCAATAAGAATAGCGCTTTCATAAAATTCAATGTCTTCATAAGTGTCATTTGTCATTAAATTAATAATACACGGACAAATATAAGGATTGTTTTCTAATAAAAAGGAAATAGGATAAATAAAAACATTTCAGACAAACAAAAACCATACGATGTGCATCGAAAGTATTCCATGTGGCTTACTGTGAATTTCAAAAAGTAACTTTAAAAAAGAAATTGACTACAGATTGCTTTATTTACAGATAAATTGCTAACTCTATTCAGATACAAAAGTTATCGGATAGAACTTTTATTTAAAGCAAAATGAATAAAAAGAGAAATAACATGCAGTTTCAGTGCTGTCTGAAGATAAATATGCAAAAACACTCGGACGTTTATTAATATCGTTTAGGTCTTTTGTTAACTTCCTCCAAGTCTTTTATTAACTTCGTTCAAGTCTTTTGCCAACTTCCTCCAAGTCTTTTGTTAACTCCATGACAAAAGAAGAGATATATGGCTGCATAAAAGCACTTTTCCCATTTATTGGCACTAAGAGAAGCAACCGAAAGAAGATGGCAGATACATGCAAAATCGTTAAAACAGACAGCACTATAATATAAACAGAAACGATAAACGATCCATATTACAAGAAAACCGTATAATCGGCATCATCTTGAATCGCCCTAATGCTCCTATTTAGCGTTTTTTTCCGCAAGAGTGGATACGGAGCTTAAAGAATCAAATCTGAGCAGCATTAAAATACAAAATGACAAAATGACTAATTAGCCTTTATTACTTTTCTTCACCTCTGATTCCCCGAAATTATCTTTCCTAAAATACCGCATTCCCCTTTTTATTCCCTACATTTGTACTACGAATAAAAAATCAAGATAGTAAAATGAAAAAATTTATCAAAGGAGTCCGGTTTACTCCTTCCAATTATCCGGATGAAATAGAAGATAAAATACAGAAATACAGAAAACAAGGTTATAAACTTCCTCCACGCAAGGTATTGCGCACACCGGAACAAATTGAAGGTATCCGTGAAAGTGCAAAGATCAACACAGCTCTGCTGAACCACATTGCAGAAAATATTCGTGAAGGAATGTCCACCGAAGAGATCGATCGTTTGGTCTACGATTTCACCACATCCCATGGGGCTATTCCGGCTCCTCTAAACTATGAAGGATTTCCCAAAAGCGTCTGCACCAGCATCAACGATGTAGTGTGCCACGGAATCCCCAGTTCAACCGAAATTCTAAAAAGCGGAGATATTATCAACGTAGATGTTTCTACCATTTACAATGGTTATTTCTCTGACGCATCACGCATGTTTATGATCGGCGAAGTCAGCCCTGAAAAACAGAGATTGGTACAGGTCACTAAAGAATGTATGGAGATCGGCATAGCTGCCGCACAGCCTTGGGCCCGTTTAGGTGACGTAGGTGCGGCTATTCAGGAACATGCCGAAAAGAACGGTTATAGTGTGGTACGCGACTTATGCGGACATGGAGTAGGAATCAAATTCCATGAGGAACCCGACGTAGAGCACTTCGGACGCCGCGGTACCGGTATGTTGATTCTTCCGGGAATGACTTTTACCATCGAACCGATGATCAACATGGGAACGTATGAGGTCTTTGTCGACTCTGCTGATGACTGGACAGTCTGCACAGACGACGGATTGCCGTCTGCACAATGGGAAAATATGATTCTGATTACTGAAACCGGAAACGAAATATTGACTTATTAAATGGAACTGACTCTCCTCTTGATTATTGCAGCCTTACTGGTTGCCCTGCTTGTATTGACACTTACCCGCAACAATCGCGCACAAAGCGAAGAGATGCAACGGGCATTGCGCCAACAAATGCAGGAAAACCGGGAAGAGTTGAATCGCAGTATTCGCGAGTTACGCATGGAAATGACGCAAACCCTGAATCAGGGTTTGCAACAGCTGCAAGATGCCATGCATAAGAACATGATGACCACCGGAGAACTGCAACGCCAAAAGTTCGACGCAATGGCACGCCAGCAGGAAACGCTGATACAGTCCACCGAGAAGCGTCTGGACGACATGCGCGTGATGGTTGAAGAGAAATTACAAAAGACTCTTAACGAACGCATCGGACAATCTTTCGAGATAGTCCGTTCGCAACTTGAAAATGTACAAAAGGGCCTGGGTGAAATGAAGTCGCTCGCACAAGACGTAGGCGGCCTCAAGAAAGTTCTGAGTAACGTGAAAATGCGCGGAACGTTCGGTGAGGTCCAGCTAGGCGCACTTCTGGAACAGATGATGAGTCCGGAACAGTATGAAGCGAATGTCAAGACCAAGAAAAGCGGAACCGAATTTGTGGAGTTCGCCATCAAACTTCCGGGAAAAGATGATGCCAACAGCACTGTTTATCTGCCAATCGACGCCAAATTCCCCAAAGATGTTTACGAACAATACTACGATGCTTTCGAAGCCGGAGATGCCGCATTGATGGAATCGTGCGGACGACAACTGGAGACAACCATCAAAAAAATGGCGAAGGATATCCACGACAAGTATGTCGATCCTCCGTTTACAACGGACTTCGCTATCTTGTTTCTCCCCTTCGAAAGCATCTATGCAGAAGTGATCCGCCGGACAAGTTTAGTTGAAACGCTACAAAAGGATTACAAGATTGTAGTAACCGGACCGACTACTTTGGGAGCTATCCTGAACAGTTTGCAAATGGGATTCCGGACACTCGCCATACAGAAACGCACAGGCGAGGTATGGACCGTACTGGGAGCTGTAAAAACCGAATTCGGAAAATTCGGAGGACTGCTTGAGAAGGTCCAGAAGAATCTGCAAAGCGCAGGTGACCAGTTGGAAGAAGTGATGGGAAAACGTACGCGCGCCATCGAACGCAAACTCCGTCAGGTCGAAGAACTCCCCCACGAGGAAAGCCGGAGAATATTACCGATAGACGATGGCGGAGAAGATGACTGACCGATAAAAACAAAGAAGCATACAGCCATGGAAATAACACTTAAAAATCAGTTCATTACTTTGTGGAATACTTATTTTCCACAAGCCGGACTTCCGATAACATTCCAATACTCGGCAGATACACAAAATCTCCCGATAGTGGAAGCTCCGAAAGGACATCGGTGCATCATTGCACAGTTGACCCAGGTACAGCGTGGAAAAACTCTCTGCATGCAGGCGGATTCTGTGGGATGCCGGGGTGGAAAACGGTACACAAACTTCACGGACAAGATGTTTCCCGGATTCGAATGTTTCCTTTCACACAATGAACAGGGCGAGGGAGAACGATACAAGCAGACTCCGGAGCTGGCAGCTGCCGCTCTGGCACAGTTGCCTGTACTTCCTGTCAAGGGAGAAAACCTGATCTTCAAACGTTGGGATAAGCTGGAAGCGGAAGACATGCCGGAAGTTGTTATCTTTTTTGTATCTGCCGACATCCTCTCCGGTCTGTTCACATTGGCTTGTTTTGACAATGTAGCTCCTGATGCAGTGATCGCTCCCTTTGGTGCAGGCTGTGCTTCTATTATCTATCATCCGTACCGGGAACAACTGGACGGAACCAATCGGGCGGTATTGGGATCATTCGATCCTTCTGCACGCAAATGTATGAAACCCGATCTCTTGTCTTTTGCCATTCCGTTTAACAAGTTCAAGAGTATGGTGTCACAAATGGAAGAAAGTTTCCTAAAGACAGCAACGTGGGATGTAATCAAAAAGAGAATGGGTTCGTCATAATACTCCGGAAGTTCGCGGACAAACATTGCACCTTCCTTCCAGAATATCGCATGATTTCTATTAAAAGGTTCGTGATACCGCAAAAACAATAAATCATTCAGAACAAACAACTAACACTATTAGTTATTCGACTAACAGCATAAATTATTTACCTAATCTTAGCAGGAGATTAGAAAACGGACCTTATTACAGGTGAAAGTTATCTTCTTTGGGGTAAGACCCAATGCAAAACCAGGTATCCCAAGATACCCGCCATTACCGTACCGGATAAAACACCGAGTTTGGCCTGGTTCAATAATACAGGATGGGCGGAGCCGAACGAAAGATTGGCGATGAAAAGCGATACCGTAAAGCCTATTCCACCCAGTAACGCCACTCCGGATATATTCTTCCAGTTCATCCCCAAAGGCATCGGAGTAAGACCGCTTTTGACAGCCAGCCAGGTAAAAGAATAAATCCCCAGGAATTTGCCTGCCAATAATCCCAAAGCAACCGCAAGGGTAACCCCGCCAATAACTTCACCTTCGCCACTAAACATCACACCTGCATTGACAAAAGCGAACAACGGAAGGACAAGATAATTCACTGCACCATGCAGGTTATCCTCAAGCGACTGAAGGGGACTGATGACACGGTCGGAAGCCGACTCAACCTCTTTCAGCTTGGCTATCTGTTGATTGGTCAGTACGATGTTGTTTGCTCCCATTTCGGGGAATGTACTGATAATGCGCCGGATACGCTCAATATATGTACCGACGTTCAACTGTGGTTTGGCCGGAATGACAAAGGCCAGAATAACACCGGAAATCGTACTATGGATACCCGATTGCAGGAAAAGATACCAGATAACCACACCGACAACTAAAAAGAAAATCTTATTGGTAGCTCCCTTCTTACCTATAAAATATAACAGAACGTAAAGCAGTGCCGCCCATAACAAATATTCATAAGCCACGTGTGAACTGTAGAAAATGGCAATCACCAATATACCGCCTATATCATCGACTACCGCAAACGCTGTAAGGAAGATTTTCAGACTCAACGGAACACGCTTGCCCAACAGGCTGAGCACTCCCAAAGAAAAGGCAATATCGGTTGCCATAGGGATAGCCAGTCCTTGCCCGCCTTCAGTGCCCGGAGCACAAACCATGGAATAGATGACAACAGGCACTACCATTCCGCCACATGCGGCAATGAATGGCAGTGCAGCTTTACGGAACGAGGAAAGCTCGCCTACCAGTAACTCTCGCTTAATCTCCAGTCCGACCATTAAGAAGAAAATCGTCATCAGACCGTCATTAATGAACTCAATCATCGTCAGATTGTGTCCCGCATGCGAAAGTAAATTAAAGCCTCCGATGCGAAAATGAAGTTCATGCGACAAAAACTCCTGATACACCGATGCTGCCGGAGAGTTAGCGATTACCGCAGCGGCAATCGCTGTGACAAACAATAAAATACTCGCCGTAATATTCATCGACGAGAAATCCTTCATCGAACGTAAAACTGTCATAATAGGTATATATAATATTAGATTTAAGCAATTCTATGACACGGCTAAGTTGTATAGCTTCGCAATGCCAACTTCTTCACCCATAGTACAAAGATACCGGTCAGAATCAAATTCAATACAATGGTCAGCACTGAAATAACCAATGCAGGACCACCCAAATTGTATCCGAGGGCAATAAAGATGACTCCGGCTCCTACTTCACCACGGGTAAACATACCGATAGAAAGCGCCAGGCGTTCGCTGAACTTCCTATCCCGGTAAAAGAACACAGGAAACAGCTTACCGATATTTGAAAGCAGTGAAACAATCAATACGTGAAGTGCTATCATTCCCCACGACATCATTTCCTGCGAACCTGTCACCGAATGGGTTCCGGCATGTGTCTCGGCAAAGTTCACCCCAATGAAATGCGGCATGCTCATACCTACCAAGAACATAAACAGGAACGAAACCCCTGTTGAAACTTTATGCTCGACAGGAGTATCTATTTCTTTGTGTTTCATGATCATACCCAGCACAAAAGCCGGCAACAACACCTCGATGTGAATACTCCCCTCTTCGCCATAGAGCTGCTTGCTAAAATAGTAAACGGCTTGGGTAGCAACAAATACAAGCACCGAATAGCCCATTATCGCTTTCCAGTCCTGACGCCAGTTATACCTTCCCAACTGTTTCCAACCCAATGAAAGCAATAAGAAGACAATAAAGACAACCACGATCAGCTGCCAGCGCAAACCAATCATCATTATCTGCAGGGGAATCATTAACAAAATGGTATCGAGGTCATCAAAAATTGCCAGGACCTGAATCTTTTTATAAATCCAACTTGATTTAAGTCCGATGGCGGCGAGCATCGTGAAAAGAATACCGGCCGATGTAGGAGCTGCGAAACGGCTTAACAGCAGATTCTCTTTCCAAGCCTCCCAACTGTTCCAGAATTCTGGCGGCAAAAGCACAAATACATAATAGATAGCAATCAGGAACCAAGGCATGGCGGCAGTAGCCATCGCAATGAAGTAGTCTCCGGCATAACTTCGCCAACGGGTCTTATCAACTTCAAACTCACGCCCTACGTTAATCATAATAAAACTCAGGCAGATGTAAAGAAGAATGTTAGATACAATTTTTACGGTAGCATATCCTTCACCTGCCAATAACGGCAAGTATTGTGATAGCAAAAGGCCAATAATCAAAAAGGCCGAAAAAGACAGAACTTTTCTCATTTTTATTGTTTATCGTTGTTTTAAAGGCAATTGCCAGGGAAAGCTCTGCGGACAGATGACAATTGCCTGGTATATTAGAAACTGGCTGCAACAAAATTTGTTCAGAAAGATTCCTGTTTTTTTATTACGTTGCAGCCTTTATTTCCTAATCCAGTTTAAGCACGGCAAGGAATGCCTTCTGCGGCACTTCCACATTACCGATCTGCTTCATACGTTTTTTTCCTTTTTTCTGCTTCTCAAGCAGCTTACGTTTACGGCTGATATCACCTCCGTAACATTTTGCCGTAACGTCTTTACGCACCGCTTTGATCGTTTCACGAGCTATAATCTTAGCACCGATAGCGGCCTGAATAGCTATTTCAAACTGTTGTCTCGGAATGAGTTCTTTCAACTTCTCACACATCCGACGCCCCATATCGTAAGCATTATCGAAGTGAGTCAGGGTAGAAAGCGCATCAACCGATTCACCGTTTAACAAAATATCCAGTTTCACCAATTTGGACGGACGGAAACCATCCGGATGATAATCGAACGAAGCATAACCTTTCGAAATACTCTTCAGTCTGTCGTAGAAGTCGATCACAATTTCACCCAACGGCATATTATAGAACAACTCGACGCGGTTTCCCGAGATATATTCCTGCTTCAACAATTCGCCCCGCTTACCGAGACAAAGCGTCATGATAGGTCCGATATAATCGGTCGTTGTAATAATAGAAGCTTTGATATAAGGTTCTTCTATATGGTCGATCATAGTCGGATCGGGCATACCGCCGGGGTTATGCACCTCCGTCATATTACCTTGTTTGTCGTAAATATGATAAGATACGTTAGGAACTGTGGTGATGACATTCATATCGAACTCACGATCCAGACGCTCCTGTACAATTTCCATGTGAAGCAATCCCAGGAAGCCACAACGGAAACCGAAGCCTAAGGCCAACGATGATTCCGGTTGGAACGTCAGTGAGGCATCATTCAGCTGCAACTTCTCAAGTGAAGCTCGCAGATCTTCAAATTCTTCGGCTTCGATGGGATAAACTCCGGCAAACACCATCGGCTTCACCTCTTCGAATCCCGCAATCGCTTTATCGCAAGGGCGGGCTACGTGAGTGATCGTATCTCCCACTTTCACCTCTTTCGAAGTCTTAATTCCCGAAATGATATAGCCTACATCTCCCGTCCGGAGTTCCTTGCGTGGAACCATTTCCATCTTCAACACTCCGATTTCGTCTGCAACATACTCTTTCCCGGTATTGAAGAACTTAACCTTATCACCAGCACGGATGACTCCGTTCGTTATCTTAAAATAAGCGATGATTCCACGGAATGAGTTGAATACGGAGTCGAATATCAAAGCTTGCAACGGCGCACTTTCATCACCTTGAGGATGAGGTATACGCTCGATGACCGCTGCCAGTATCTCTTCCACACCCATACCGGTCTTACCGGACGCACGGATAATTTCATCCCGCTTACATCCCAGCAGCTCTACGATCTCGTCTTCCACCTCTTCGGGCATGGCACTTGCCATATCGCACTTGTTAATGATCGGAATGATTTCAAGATCGTGCTCAATAGCCATATAAAGATTCGAGATGGTCTGTGCCTGGACTCCTTGCGACGCATCCACAATGAGTAACGCACCTTCGCAGGCAGCTATCGAGCGGGATACTTCGTATGAAAAGTCAACATGCCCCGGAGTATCGATCAGGTTCAGAATATACTTCTCCCCCTTATAAGTGTACTCCATCTGTATGGCATGACTTTTAATCGTAATCCCCCTCTCCTTTTCCAAGTCCATATCATCAAGCATCTGCCCTTCTGTCACCTGAATGGTATTAGTGAACTCCAACAAACGGTCCGCCAATGTTGATTTACCATGGTCAATATGAGCAATGATGCAAAAATTTCTGATTTTATCCATCTGATACTATTATCTTAATTTAATTTGGTGCGCAAATATACACAAATGCCAGAACATAAAAAAATGCGCTGATAACATATCATAATGTATCAACGCATTTTTTTATTGGGGAAGTAATTCACTCCTTAGTTCAATGTAACGAAGAGTTCACCTTCGATTTCCTGAGTAGAGATCTTATCTTCTCTCAACAGCCATCCGAGGCCAAGGAACAAATCTTTATCCACCAATTTAGTTGCTTTCTTAATCTGCTTGGCAGTCAGTCCTTCTGTTCCATTCAGTGCATTCCAGATTTTACCTGCAATTTCACCTGCTTTTTCTTTCAACATTTGCTTTAGAAATTTAAGTTAGACATGAGTTAAAACCCGAACAATTCAGGTTTTATTTCGACTGCAAATATAGTTATAATTATGTTATATAACAGATTATTAGTAACTTTTTTCTCTTTTTTGTAATGAAAACATCAATTTGAAGACTATTTCTTCTCTTTTTCGAGATATTCTGCCCAAATTCTGGCTGCCTCCTCTACCATTTTCGAACAAGGTCTTTTGGCATAATACTGTTCTGTCCGGGCTTCCGGCTCGGACGACACCGGTGCTTTCTTCTTTAAACCAAGCAGTTCGCCACAATTCAACGAACCATTTCGTTTCTTGAATTCGGCCGCAAGCTCTTGCACCAAAGCATAATTGGCAGCCTTTCCCTCACGATCGGCTCCGTCAATTGCCCCCTTCTCCAGTCCGGCAAGTAGAAACATGCCACAGGCAGCGCCACACGTTTCACGCATGCGCCCGATACCTCCGCCAAACGAAGCTGCCATACGCAGCGCCTGCTCTTCAGTAAATCCATACATATCGGCAAATGCAGCTACTACAGACTGCGAACAATTATAGCCGCTCTTGAAAAGCTCAGTAGCACGGCTTATCCTTTCTTCCTTTGTCATTTTATATTTTTTTATTTCTTGCAAAAATATTAAAAAAGTATCTTTGTCGGCAACTAATCAATGATTTTTATGGCAACAACCTTTGACATACAATTGCCACACTATCCACGTGGCTTCCATCTGATCACCCGTGACATCCTTTCTCTCCTTCCGGACCTGCCGGAAAACGGACTGCTGGTTGTGTTCATCAAGCATACCTCAGCAGGCATCACTATCAACGAAAATGCCGATCCGGACGTGCGTCATGACTTCAATACGTTTTTCAACAAACTCGTACCTGACGGTGCCCCTTATTTCGTCCACACCCTTGAAGGCCCGGACGATATGAGCGCACACATTAAGGCTTCACTAATCGGAACCTCAGTCAGTATCCCCATCCGGAATCACCGTCTGAACCTCGGAACCTGGCAAGGGATCTACTTGTGTGAATTCCGGGACGGGGGCGACAAACGCAAACTGAGTATTACCATTTTGGAGTAAATCAGCCGATCTCCAACGCCATCGGACAATGATCGGAGTGAACGGCGTTGTTCAGAATAACGGCTTCTTTCAGCAAAGAGCGTACCGGCTCGCTGACCATACAATAATCGATTCTCCACCCTTTGTTCTTGGCACGCGAATTGAAACGGTAACTCCACCAAGTATACTCTTGCTTTTGAGGATAAAGCGTACGGAAAGAATCAATGAAGCCCGCCGACAGGAAACGGGTCATCCATTCCCGTTCTTCGGGCAAGAAACCACTGTTGGTAGCATTACGAACCGGATCGTGAATATCAATCGGTTCATGGCAAATGTTATAATCCCCACAAAGAATCAGATTGGGACGTGATTTACGCAATTCCGTCACATACTTCTGGAATGCTTCCAGCCAGACCATCTTAAAAGCCTGGCGTTCGTCTCCGCTTGTGCCCGAAGGATGGTAAACGCTCACCACAGACAAATCACCAAAATCCGCACGAATAAAACGCCCTTCGTTATCATATTCTTCAATTCCCATGCCATATTCTATGTGATCGGGCTCTACTTTGGTCAAGATGGCTACTCCGCTATATCCTTTTTTCTGTGCCGAATAGAGATATGCTTTATATCCAAGTGCCTCAAAAGCCTCTGCCGGATATTGTTCGGGTTGCAGTTTGGTTTCCTGCAGACAAAGCACATCGGGATTTTCCTCGGCCAACCACTCGGGCAGCCCCTTGTTTACTGCGGCACGAAGTCCGTTCACATTATAAGTTATAATTTTCATCTTTTATATTTTACGAGAACAACAACATTATATTCAACACTGTCACTATCACGGCAATGGTATAAAGCACAAACGTGCTCCATTTACTATTGACATAATCACCCATCACCTTACGCGAGGAGGTCAGACCGACCTGCAAAAAAACCGTAAACGGCAACTGGATACTCAGCACCATCTGAGAGATGATCAGACCCTTAAACGGATCACCGATAAAGAAAATCAGCAGCAACGCAATGCCCAACGACAGAATAACCCCTACCTGAGAGTGACTATCCTTAATGTGGTATGATTCGCCAAAGATACCGGCGAAAATAGATCCGGCCGCCATCCCGCTGGTAATCGTAGACGAGATACCCGCCATAAGCAGGGCTAAAGCAAAAACAATAGCCGCATTACTTCCCAACAGGGGTTCGAGCAATGATTTCGCCTGCTGCAGCTCTTCAACCTGAATGCCACTTTTAAAGAAGGTAGCGGCTGCCAACAGAATCATGGCACTGTTGATGGCCCATCCTATAATCATTGAAAAGAGCGTATCAAACAATTCGTACTTCAACACTTTCTTTATGGACGCTGTATCCTGCTTATTGTATTCGTGGCTCTGAATCACCTCCGAATGCAGGAAAAGATTGTGAGGCATCACCACAGCACCCAGCACACTCATAATAATGAGCATGCTCCCCTTAGGTATAGCCGGCGTCACCCACCCTTCTACTGCCATAGGCCAGTCAATATCCACCAAAAAGAGTTCATAGATGAACGACAAGCCGATCACCGACACAAAAGCAATGATGGAGCGCTCTATTTTCTTATATGAATTTGTAAAAAGCATGATGGAAACAAAAACGGTAGTCAGAACGGCCCCCCAGACAATAGGAATGTCGAGCAACATTTCCAGTGCTATGGCCCCTCCCAGAATCTCGGCCAGTGATGTAGAGATGGAAGCAAGTACGGCCGTCCCCAGTATGGGACGCGATACCCACTTGGGCGTATACTGCGTTGCCGCCTCCGAAAGGCAAAGCCCTGTCACGATTCCCAAGTGAGCAACATTGTGTTGCAATATGATCAGCATGATGGTGGACAGCGTAACCACCCATAACAGTGAGTAACCAAATTCTGAACCTGCCGCAAAATTAGAAGCCCAATTGCCCGGATCAATAAAACCTACAGTAACCAATAAACCGGGACCAATATATCTGAAGACGTCCAAACCTCCCAGATAGCGTTTGTGGTCTTTACTTTTTAAATCTTTAAAAATATTTTTCATAAGGATGTCATGTCTCTTGTTTTTCTTCTAATTCATAAAATCTATCTACAAAGATAGTTATTAATAACAAGCGAGAACCTTGTTCGGTTCACTTTTAACAACTATCTTTGCCCAATATTCACACATTAAAAAGATTAAGCAAATGAAAAAAATTATTCTCGGAGCATGCGCTGTTCTTTTCACGCTTGCTTCTTGCCAACAGGCCAAACAAAAAGTTTTCGAACTGGCTGCCGAACAAGTAAACAAACAATGCCCCATCACTGTCGATGAAATGACAAGAATGGACAGCACCACTTATTCAGGTAAGGACAATACATTTACCTATTTCTATACCTTAAGCGGCCAGGCTGACGATCCTACCATGTCAGAACAACTGAAGAAATCATTGGAAGAAACCCTGCCGGAAACAATAAAGAACACTGAAGAGATGAAAGTGTACAGAGAATCGGATGTGACCATTAAATACATCTATCTGTCAGGCAAAACAAAGGAAGAGCTGATTCAAGTAACAGTTACTCCCGATATGTATAAATAAGAAATCGGTTTATATAAAAATAAGAGAGGCGGTCAACTTTGAGTTGCCGCCTCTCTTATTTTTATATACAGCCTCTAAATGATGTTTACAGAAGCTTTGTTACTCCGTAACAGAGTCTGCGTTGACATCAAATACAGCCTTTATTTTTCTTAGAAACCCATCTCGTGCAAAGCACGGCATAGTTGGTCGGGACATGAAGTAGAGCGAGCCCCACACCGGATCCCTTCAAGCTTCGTAATGACATCCGACACAGGCATTCCGGTCACCAGACGTGAAATTCCTTGCAGATTACCGTTACATCCACCCCAAAAAGCTACTTCCTTCACAATATTATTCTCCACCTCCAATTCGATGTTTGTGCTGCAAGTACCCTGGGTTTTATAAACGTATTTCATTACTCTTCGCCTTCGTTATCTGCAGGCTTCATGTTAGTGTACACATTCTGTACATCCTCGTCTTCTTCCAGGCGTTCTACCATCTTATCAATGGTGGCACGTTGTTCCGGTGTCAGATCTTTTTCGTCATTCGGAATACGGGTAAACTCAGCACCTTTCACCTCGAAGCCATTCTCTTCAAGATATTTCTGAATCTGGGCAAACGACTTCGGATCACCGTAAAGCGTGATTTCATCTTCGTCTTCATCATACTCTTCCTCTACCCCGTAATCGATCAGTTCCAGAATCAGATCGTCCATATCCACGCCTTCTTTCTTTGTAATGGTGAACATTGACTTCCAGCTGAACATAAAATCAAGACTGCCTGAAGTACCCAGTGTTCCGCCAAACTTATTGAAAACGCTACGAACATTGGCAACAGTACGGGTTGTGTTATCTGTAGCCGTTTCTACAAATACCGCAATACCGAAAGGACCATAACCTTCATAATTCATTTCCTTATAGTCCTTCTGGTCTTTACCCATGGCATTCTTGATAGCGCGTTCCACGTTATCCTTCGGCATGTTCTCACGTTTTGCAGTAGCGACAACTGCACGCAGATGCGGGTTGTTTTCGGGATCAGGACCACCGGCTTTTACAGCGATAGCAATTTGTTTACCGATTCTCGTAAATGTACGGGCCATGTTGCCCCATCTTTTCAGCTTGGTAGCTTTTCTATATTCGAACGCTCTTCCCATTGGTTTAAAATATTTGCCTCACCCCGCTTCTAATTCAGAGAAGAAGCGGGCATGAGTTTTATTAATTATTTAATTGTTGTTTCTATATTATATGTTTATCTGAGTTTGGCTCCCAGTTTGTCTTCCAGGTTCTTCACCAGTTTCGACATGATCTTATCAATCATCTTATCGTTTAGAGTCTGGCTTTCATCCTGAAGCAAGAAGCTGACAGCATAAGATTTCTTTCCGGCTTCAAGATTCTTGCCTTCGTAAACATCAAACAAAGAAACCTCTTTCAAGAGTTTCTTCTCTGTTTCATAAGCGATCTTTTCAATCTCGGCAAACTGTACCTTCTTATCCAACAACAGAGCCAAGTCACGTTTCACAGCCGGGAACTTAGAAATCTCTTTATAGCTTACTTTTACTGAACGAATCGCTTTCATCAGCTCTTTCCAGTTTAAGTCAGCGTAATAGACTTCATTATCAACATCAAAAGCTTTCAGCATCTTCTTGGTAACGACACCGAATGTAGCCAGTCTCTTGCCACCTTTAGTATTTACCGTCAAGGCCGTAGAATAAATATCATCACTCAGGTTGCCCACTACCAGAGAGTGCAAATCCAATCCTAAACGTTTGAAAATATTCTCCACATAAGCCTTCAATTCGTAGACAGAAGTGTTTTCATCTGCGTGTGCCCATGAATTTGATACCATTTTACCGGTCACCCACAGTCCCAAATGATAATCCTCTGAGTAAGGAGCCAAAACCTTCTCAGGATTCTTCTTCTCCGCGTCAAAGTGATAACAGTTACCGAATTCAAAGAATTTCAAATCCGCATTCTTACGGTTAGCATTATGGGCAATGCTTTCCAATCCACCGAACAACAGTGTCTGTCGCATACAATTCAAATCTGCACTTAGCGGATTCAGCAACATAACCAGATTCTTGGAAGGATAGCTTTCCAAACCATCGTAATAAGCGGCACGAGTCAAAGAGTTATTCAGAATCTCGTTGAAACCACAACCTACCAACTGTTCAGCCACCAGGTTCTGCAACTTATTCGACTTGTCACAATCTCCTTTTGTAGTCAGGCTCGACTTCAGTGTCGATGGAATTTCCACATTATTATATCCGTAAATACGCAGGATATCTTCAATCACGTCGCAGTCACGCTGTACATCCACACGATATGGAGGTACGGCCAATGTCAGTCCTTCGGCCGTCTCGTCCATAATTTTCATTTCAAGACTGGTAACAATGCTCTTTATCGTCTCTACCGGAATCACTTTACCAATCAGGCTGTGTACCTTCTCGTAAGTCAACTCGACAATAAAATCCTGTGCAGGAGTAGCACAGACATCTTTAATCTCCGAAGAAATGGTACCTCCGGCAAGTTCCTTTACCATCATAGCCGCCAATTTCAGGCAGTAGATCGTGATATTAGGATCAATACCTCTCTCAAAACGGAAAGAAGCATCTGTATTCAAGCCATGACGACGGGCCGTCTTACGCACCCATGTCGGATGGAAATATGCACTTTCGAGAAACACATCCGTTGTGGCCTCTGTAGAACCGGAATCAAGACCTCCGAAAACACCGGCAATACACATAGCGTCTTCTTTGTTACAGATCATCAGATCACGTTCATTCAACTTACGTTCAACGCCATCCAACGTGACAAACGTTGTGCCTTCCGGCATTGTTTTCACAATCACCTCGCCCCCTTTTATTTTGTTTGCGTCAAAGCAATGAAGCGGTTGCCCGAAAGCATGCACAATGTAATTTGTGATATCCACTACATTATTAATAGGACGCAAACCGATGATGCGAAGTTTATTTTGCAACCATTCCGGACTCTCTTTAACAGTAACCCCTTTCACAGTAACACCTGCATAACGTGGACATGCCTCACTGTTTTCTACAGTTACCTTGATGTCCAGATCATGATTTTCGACAGCAAAAGCATCGACAGACGGTCTGGTCAGTGCAGCCTGTTTGCCATTCTGTACCAGATAAGCATACAAGTCGCGTGCCACCCCATAGTGTGAACAAGCGTCAGCACGGTTCGGAGTAATATCTACTTCAAGTACATAGTCGCTCTTTACATTATAATAATCTTTCGCAAGAGTACCCGGTACGGCATCTTCCGGCAATACGATGATACCGTCATGTGAAGTTCCGATCCCGATTTCATCTTCAGCACATATCATACCGATCGACTCCACGCCGCGAATCTTTGATTTCTTAATAGTAAAACATTCGTCACCATCATAGAGCTTCGTGCCCAAAGTGGCAACAACGACTTTCTGTCCGGCAGCTACGTTTGGAGCTCCGCACACAATCTGAGTAGGTTCGCCGTTACCCAAATTTACGGTTGTGATGTGTAAATGGTCTGAATTGGGATGTTCCACGCAAGTCAGCACCTCACCAATCACGAGGCCTTCCAACCCGCCTTTAATCGTTTGAACTTCTTCTACTCCACCTGTTTCCAGTCCGATAGAAGTCAGCGCAGCCGCCACTTCATCGGGCGTCAGATCGAAATTGACATACTCTTTCAGCCAATTATAAGAGATATTCATATCATTAAGTTTTTTATGTTTTCAAAAGTGACCCGCAAAGTTAATAAGATTTTTTGGTTGATGGGGAATGAATGGTTATAAAAAAACTCCCGGTCAGCTTTAAAAAAGATGGCCGGGAGGCATTTTCTATCAGAGTCGATATCGTGATATCATTTCATAGCCGGATGCAAATGGAAATATTTCTTCATAAATAAGATATACACTATACTTAATATGACAATTGTGCCCAATAAATAACAATAACCCCAACCGGGAGTTAACAGATAACCAACAATAATTATGGCTTGTGATGTCATGTAAATCAGTGAAACCACCACATGCGGGATCTCCAGTTCATTTGCCATCAACTGATATAAGTGTTTCCGATGTGGCAAACCAATATTTTCATGTAGCATAAGCCGATGGATAATAGTCAGCACACTATCTACTCCATAAACCACAAGCAAAACAATCCAACTGAAATTCTCTGTTCGAATTATTAGTTTACCTATCAGGAAAAGAATCACAAAGGCAATACTGACCGATCCCACATCCCCGGCAAAGCATTTGGCCTTCTTGCGAAAATTGAAAAAATTAAATACCAACACAGCACAAAGCATAGTGTATAGCAGATCCTCCTCCACAAAACGGACAATTTGCACATTGATAAAAGCTAAAGCAAGTAATACAACCCAAGAATACCCTCCCGTAATGCCATTAATCCCATCCATAAAGTTATAAGCATTGATAATGCCTGTACATACAATCAAGGCAACAAGGATAGTCCACCAAGGCAGATTGAATAATCCCCATTGATAAAACATCAAGGCCATTGCAGTAAAATGAAAAACTAAACGCAATCCCTGAGAGGTAGAGCGAATGTCGTCCACAAAACTAATAAAGGTTATCAAAGTCAGAGCCAGCATAAACCAAGGATACTCAAACTGATTTGTCAGAAAATAAGCCAACGTACCAAAGTAGAAAATAATACCTCCACCCCGTAGCGTGATCTGGGTATGCGAACTCCGTTCGTTCGGTTTATCGATGATATTGCATTTATCAGCAATATGAAAATAAAAAAGTTCTGCCAGGAATAGCAGAACTAAGATTATCAGATAGTACATAAGTTATTCATTCTTGTCTATTAAATGAAACCAAAACTGGAGCCCTAAAAAGACTAAAGCTGCCAATCCGGTCAAAATGCCCATAATCCAAAGAAAAGTTTCCATCCGCACTTTCTTCTATTCTATAAGAAAAGTCTCCAGCACATTCATGGGCTTCCACTTGAGTTCCCGTACAGCCTTTTCATTACTAAAGGTCAAAGAGCTTGTGATTTTACGAAGTTTCAATGAATTGATCGGAGCTTTTTCACCCAGGCAATCTCCAATGACAGCCATGCTTTTAGCCAACCAATAAGGAATAGATATTGGTCTTTTTTTATTCAATTGCTTACATATCACCATCTCCAGTTCACGAAAACTCGGCTGGTAACTGTCACAAACATTATATATCCCACCCTTTTCTA
>OCHC01000481.1_pt1 | contig 43040 bp, 34 predicted proteins | sample 1538641 | NCBI WGS metagenome assembly OCHC01 (sample SAMN04571714, study PRJEB22368) | human gut metagenome | biome: human gut; material: stool | host: Homo sapiens | place: Luxembourg | collected 2012-08-17
AGCACCTGCGTACTGAAACATCTTAGTTTTCTGTACATTGTTTGGTATCAACATTGCTTTTATGGCTTTTACCATCTACTTCCTCCTGTATCAGTTAACTGTTAATAACCTTCTCCCTCAACGTATTCACTTAATCCCTTGCGTGATTCCTTGACTGATTCCCTGTTCGATCCCCTTATTAATCCACATCTGCTCAATCTCAAAACTCTTCATATACGCCACCGTAACCTTTCCGCCTCAAACATCTCTTCTACCCCTCCGCAGCTTCCTCAGCTCTCTCTCCAGCCGATCCGCACGCGCTTTCTCCCTCAACGTATTCGCCCTCTCTTCACTACGCCCCTGTTCAATTCCTTGACTGATCCCCTGTTCGATTCCCTTATTAATCCACATCTGTTCAATCTCAAAACTCTTCATATACGCCACCGTAACCTTTCCATCTTCTTTAACAACCCTGACCATCTCCAGCAACTCCCTCAAAACATCATTTACCGCATTCACCTCCCGGGTATCCTCCATAAACCGAAGCAACGCCACCAGCTCCTCAGGCACACCCGCGCCATCCCCCTTCGTATTCAGAAAAACCGTCCTCAGCCCATCATCATACTCCATCTCCGGAACCTCCTCACACATATTCCGGATCGTATACACCATCCTACCCCGATCAAACGGATCATACGAACAGACAAAGATCACAAAAACCCTCTTAAGCTTCCCGAAACCCTCACCCTTCTTCAAACACCGGCTGTCGATGATTGCATGGTAAAACCGCACCCGCTTCGGCAGATCCTTCAGACTCACAACATCACCATTATTATCCGGCTCAATATCAAAAACAGCAGGATCCGCCAAAACATCCATCAGATCCTCCTCAGCCAGAACATCAAGCCGCGCCCCGCGAAACTCCTCATCCCGGCCACCAAAAACCCTCTGCGCAACAACCCGAAGCCTCCCGATCTCACGCCCCAGCACCACCTGCAGCAGCAACCTGCAAAACCTCTCACCAATACCAGGAAACGTCATCACCTCATTAAACAAAAAATCATCCAGAAGATTCATATCCTCAAGCCGCTTCCTCTGCATAAGCCTCCTCCTTTCACTATGATGGCAAAAGAAAAAACCTCACACAACCAACCGGCTCCTCCCCGCCATATTTATACAACCAACCATATGGGGATCAGATAGCCGAACGGCCCAGAATGTTCCCAGATATGTACCTTCAGTATAACCACCCCACCATCAAAAGTCAACAAAAACCCTTCGACAAAAACCGCCAATACCACATCCCACTGCATCCACCACAACGCCGATTCCACACTCCCCCCCACACACAACGCATCCACCACAACACCGATTCCACACTCCCCCCACACACAACGCATCCAGCGCAGCGCCGATGCCCCACCACCTCCCGGCACATCACAAGGAAACTCAGCCCCTGCAGCCATCCAGCGCAGCGCTGATGGCCCACCACCCTCCCGTCAGACCACCACACCTCACACCCCCAAAAAACAGAACGGACAGACTGCCAGCGGGACGGCTGCATGGTCGGGACCCGGTGCGTCGGAGTAAGCCGCTGGTCATACTTGGCGCCTGGGGCTTCTGACGGGAAGGTACTCTGCGGCCACAAGCCGCAGAGTAAGCCCCATCTGTCTGAGCCAGGTACGCATCAGCGTACATGGCGAGTTATGGGGCGCCCTGCACGGCAGAAGACTCAGACGCTTAGTATGACCCGGCGAAACGACCGCACCAGGCACGACCATGCAGCCGCCCCTCCGGCAGTCCGTCCGTCCCTCTCTCCATCCCTCCCCACCCACAAAAAAAAGAGCCCAAAAAAGGCCCAAAAACGAGGAGTGCCCCGGTAGTGGCTTACCGGGGCGATTATTATGAAAAAAATTGTATGTGTAATGATACAGATACACACCATTACAGCGTCTTTCGTAACGTTCTTTCGAACTATCCCTATACTACCAGACAAATATGAACAAACAATGAACATCTCGTAAACAATTAGCGCATTTGCACAATTTTTTTCAAAACACCCTCCCCCAATTTATAAAAACACCACATTCGCAAACAAAACCAAAACCCTAAGCATTGTACATATTGTACATCTCAACCAAACAAACCAACAACAACCCCAACAAAAGAGCCACAACCCTCACCCTCTAACTCAAACTCCATCTAAAACATCATCAAAAACACCAGCCATCACAAACCATCACCGCCGTGAAAGCATCCCCTTAATAAACTCAATCGCCTTCTCAAAAATATTCTTCACATCAGACTTCGTAACACCCATATCCTTCAAAGTACTATAAGCATCACTCACATACCCCTTGATCTGATCATCACTCATCTCGATTCCACGGAACTTACTGATAATATTAACCAGCGAACTCTTATCATCCTCATTAAGACTCACCCCAAAATGATCCGCAGCCTCATCGATCCCCTGAGAAATCTCATCATCCGTGATCTGGTTAGAATCAAAAAGCCCCTTCACATAAACAATGATATCCCCAACCTTATCCGGATCAGAAGCAAGAGACCCAACCTCATTATCCTTCAGGATCTCCTCCGCCTGACTCATAACAGAACCGGAATCAGACGCCATAACCATCATCGGAGATGTACATGAAATAACACCCGCAATAACCAAAGCTGTAACCTTGTTCAATCTTCTCATAATATTCAACCTCCATACGGGCACCAGCCCTTATTAAAAATTGCCTTTTACTATTTTTAACTATCTTTTACTGCCTTTTTATTACCTCATCATTACCTTTTCGACGCCCCTCAGTATACCACACACCCCCACCCCTCTGTAAACCTCAATTTTCCCCATTCCCACCCACATCATTCAGACTTTATGTATATCACCAAAAATATATTCACAATATTTTCATATTTTAAACAAACTTTCCTAACATCTCATCAGTAAAATAAAAAATGTAAATTTTTCATTACTTACTTATGTCTGACGCTTCAGACATAACCTCCTTTCTATAACAAATATATAGGTCCGGACAGGAACCCTCTCCAACATTCCCGTCCGGAAACGCAAAAAGAACCCGGAACAGCTGCCCGGGCTCTTTTTGCGTTTATCATATATTAATTTTTCTCATCATAAATACAGTTGGCAAGCATCGCAAACTGCTCCAGTGTCAGCGCCTCACCCCTGATATTCAGCGGAAGATCACACCTGTTGAACACATCCTCGATTTCCTCCTTACTCAGGGAAAAATCTCCGGAATTTCTGATCCCGTTCACAAGCGTCTTTCTCCTCTGGTTAAAAGATGCACGGATCAGACGGAACATAAGCCCCTCATCCTTCACATCCACCGGCGGCTTCTCATAACGCGTCAGCTTGATCACCGCACTTCCAACCTTCGGCCGCGGCATAAAACAGTTCGGCGGTACATTCGCAACGATCTCCGGCTTCGCATAATACTGCACAGCCAGGGAAAGCGCACCGTAATCCTTGGTACCGGGACCAACCTGCATACGGTCTGCAACCTCCTTCTGCACCATGACAGTGATCGAATCCACAGGAACATTCTTCTCAAAAAGCCCCATGATGATCGGAGTCGTAATGTAATACGGCAGATTCGCAACCACCTTCACAGGCTTACCGCCGTTTTTCTCATCTGCGATCTTTTTGATATCCGTTTTCAGGATATCGTTATTGATCACGGAAACATTATCCCAGTCCTTCAACGTATCCTTAAGGATCGGGATCAGCGAACTGTCGATCTCCACAGCAGCCACCTCTCTGGCAGCCTCCGCAAGATACTGGGTCATAGTTCCGATACCCGGACCGATCTCCAGTATAAAATCATCCTTCGTGATACCCGAAGACTCAATGATCTTTTCCAGAACATGCTCGTCGATCAGAAAATTCTGACCAAACCTTTTCTGGAAAACAAAATGATACTTTTGAAGGACTTCAATGGTATATTTCGGGTTACCAAGATAAGGTCTGGCCATATTTTTTACCTCTGCTTTTTCTTATTTTCAGCTGAAATCCTTTTCAAAAAGTACCGTGTAGCCATCACGGTCCACACGCTTCTTGGAATGCTTGAACAATCCGCTCTGAGCTCTCTCCATAGCCTTATCCAGCATGGTCTTCACAGTACCGATGCACATCGGCTGATCCTCCTTCTGGTTGATCCCGATCAGATTATACAGAGCAAGCATGCCCATCTGGTCGATACGGAATCCATTCTCCATGGTATAGACCTTAGCGAAATTAACAAGTTCATCGTTTGTAAATACAGGAATGTTGATCATGGATGTAAACTTCTTCGCAAGCTTCGGATATCTTGCGATCAGCTTACGCATACCGATCTTTTCATCCTCCAGGATCACGATCATTCCCTTTGTGTTTCCGGTCATAGCTTCCTCAAGCTCATCTGCTGTTTCCTGGGAAAGCTGGTTTGCATCCTCGATAACAAGGAAACCGCCGGCAAGCTTGGATACGATCTCCGGAATATCCTTTCCGTTGAGATCATCCGCAAATATATAGGCAACCTTGGAAGCCTCGATATTCAGCTCTTTACAGATTGCCGGGATCAGACTTGAGATCAGTCTCGTCTTACCTGTTTCTCTGCCGCCCATAACGATCACATTTCCGGTCTGGGAGGTCTTGTCTGCTGCGCCCATCTGCACATCGCAGAGTACATCAAGCAGCTGTTCCTTCATTCCTGGAACTGTAACAAAATAGGTGAAAAGCTGTTTCTCTTCATCTGTGAGCTCTTTCTTTCTGGAAACGATCTTTGTAGGATCCTTTTCCGGATGGATCGTAGCGATAAATTTCTCAAGCTGCTCTTCCTCGCTGAGCTCCTCTTCCTCATCGTCCTCTTCCATGGCTTCATCAGAATCATCACCGATGAGACTGCTGATAAAGTCATCCTCATCCTGGAAGTCAAAGGCATCATCACTGTATTCTTCTTCCTCATCAAGAAGATTTTCCTCTTCTGCTGCAGCCACCGGTTCCTCATGATGAAGCTTCGCAGAAGGCTCTGCTGCCGCCTTCTGCACCTGCTCCTCAGATTCCAGTGAAGGAATCTCCGGAAGCACATCCTCTTCTTCCACCGGCTTCTGTACTCCTGACGGACCATTCAGAAACTCTGCTTCTGCAGCCTGAAGATCCTCCTCAGTAACCGGCTCCTCATCTTCATCAAATACGATATCCGGAAGTCTGGTATCGGAAGTCTCCGTTACCTCTTCCTCCTGCTGAGCGGAGATCTGCGCCATGATATCCTCGATATCTGCCGCATCCGGCTCCTCCGGAACAAATTCATCAGCCGCAATATCCAGATCCTCAATACCTTCCGGCTCTTCCGTTACGTCGGACTGCTGGACATCCGGAGATTTCTCTTCCTCCGGGATATCGATTCCCTGCTGTGTAGCTGCTGCCAGAATAGTATCCTCCAGGTTGAAGTCCTTATCTTTATCCTTCCCTGACCTGTCACCTACAGATGCCGCAATCTCCTCGATACTTCCGAAAATTCCGGACGCGTCCGGGATCTCTGCGGAACTGCTTGCATTCTCCGGGTCCACATTGATCATGGACTTCGGGATCTTCAGCTCCGGCATACGGATCGTTGCGGAAAAATCAGGCTTGCCTTCCTCATTGAGCGGAACCCCTGCAGGCTTCTCCTCAATTTCCTCATTTCCGGTAGCCTTCTCCTTCATGATCTCTGCAACACTCTGGGACAAAGACATCTCTGTAGCTTTCTCAGCCTCAGCTTCTTCCGCTTCCTGATAAGTCTCTTCTTCCTCTTTATCCTGCTGTTCCTGAGCCTGCAGCTTCATACTTCCGGATGACAGGTTCTCAACACCGGATGCCAGCGGGATCTCATCCGCTTCCTGTCCGGAAAACTCTTCCTGCTCTTCAGAAGGCTCATCCGAAGCTTCCTCACTTCCTTCTGCTGCTTCGATCTCCTCAGAATCTGTAAACTCCTCTGACGGTTCTGCTGCCGCAGCAGTCTCAGCCTCCGGCGCTTCCGCCTGTTCCGTCACATCCTCAGAGCCTGTGGAAACCTCATCCTGCTCTTCATCCTGCGCAGCTTCTTTTTCCTCCATATCCTCTTCCGCAGATTTCTTATGTCCGCCAAAGATATCACGGAATCCCTTAGAAAGCTTCTCCTGGAATGTCTCCGCACTGTTCAGATCCCGCTCATCATCTACCTGGATAGTATCTGTGACCGGTTTTGCCTCCTCATACTCGCCGGATCCTTCCTTGCTCTCCCTGATCTCCTGCGCCTTTTCCGGCGGGATCAGCTTCGGGATAAAACGCTGTTCGTATTTCTCTTTCTCTTCGCCAGTGAGAACACCCATCCGCTGTTTCAGGTCAAGGGCCTTCATCACATAAGTTCCGTCATTGAACCAAAGAATCATCTCATTGCAGAGATCCAGGCACTTCTGCTTGTCTCCTGCCTTGTAATAGAGCTTGGCCAGCTCATAGGACCAGCGCTCCGTAAATTCCTTCTCCTTATATTCCTCAAGAATACGGATCTGTTCATTCAGAGATGCATTCTTCGCTCTGACGATCTTATATTTCAGTATATACTGGCTGTTATCATTACCTGCCACTTCTCTGTATTCATCAAAGAATTCTGTGGCTTCACTGATCTGTCCCATTTTCAGGGAAACCTCGATCAGACGGTAAAGTATGTTCTTGCCGATCGGCGCTCTGTGGTAGGCAAGAAGAAAAATTTCCTTGCTCTCTTCATAGCGCTTGTTGGCCGCGTAGATCTCGCCCACTACACAAAGGGTACGGACGTTTTTCACACGACGCCAGTCAATGCTGTCAACAATCTGCATGGCGCCTTTGTAATCCTGGGTCTCGACCAGCTTATTGATCTGTCCCAGCTTAACGCGAAACTCCTCTTTATCCAAAATATTCACCAACTTTCCATAATCAGAATCAGTTTACCATATGCATACGGGCTTGTCAAAACCCTTTAGGCATATAAACATGCCCCTTTACCACCTGAAAAACCCTGTTGATCTTGAACTGATGGCTGACAAAATCATCCAGTCCTGTACAGGTGATCAGAGTCTGTATATCGTGGATGCTTTCCAGCAGATATGTCTGCCTGCTGCTATCCAGCTCCGAAAGAACATCATCCAGCAGAAGAACCGGTGTATCCCGGATCTTTTTCTTCACCAGATAGATCTCCGAAAGCTTTAGGGAAAGGGCCGCAGTCCTCTGCTGCCCCTGGGAACCATACCTCCGGATGTCGATCCCGTTGACCTTTACGCAGAAATCATCTCTGTGCGGTCCCACGGAGGTCAGCTTCATCCGAAGATCCCGCTCCCGGTTCCTGGAAAGCTTATCCTCAAACTCCGCCGCCGTCACACTTGGCTCGTACAGGATCTCCAGCTCCTCGATCCCGCCGGTAAGCCCCTTATGAAGCCCCCTTGCGATCTCGTTAAGCTCCTCCACAAAGGCTTCCCGCTTCCCGATGATCTTCTTTCCGTAATCGACCATCTGCATATCCCAGACATCCAGGGTACCTTTCAGCCCGGGGTTCATATAACAGTCTTTGAGAAGACGGTTTCTCTGGTTCACGATGTGATTGTAGCCGGCCAGCTCCGTGATATAAACACCATCCAGCTGACAAAGCTCCGAATCCAGAAAACGTCTTCTCTCTCCCGGTCCATTCTTGATAATATTAAGATCCTCCGGAGAAAAAAACACCAGATTCACCACCCCCAGCAGCTCCCTTGCCTTGCGGATCGGCAGCCCGTTGATGGCAACTCCCTTTGCTTTGTTTTTCCGGAGGTGCATGTCTATTTTGTATGAAAGATCGCCCTTCTTCACCATCATTCGGATATGGGATTCCTCATTCTCAAAGCGGATCATCTCCCGGTCCTTGCTTCCCTTGTGGGATTTGCTGGTACCTGCCAGATAAACCGCCTCCAGGATATTGGTCTTTCCCTGGGCATTGTCGCCGTAGAGAATATTGGTGCCCTGATCAAAATTCATCTCCAGCGACTCATAATTCCTGAAATTATTCAGTCTGATGGATTCAATGTACATTCCTTCACCCGATCACATAAATATCTTTTCCATCGTAGGAAATGGTATCTCCAGGATGGATCTTGCGGCCACGGCGGTTCTCCACCTCGCCGTTCACCAGTACCAGACCATCATTGATGGCATATTTCGCCTCAACGCCGTCCTCCACAACACCGGCCAGCTTCAGCGCCTGACCAAGCTTGATAAATTCGTCTTTAATTCTGATCTCCAATTTTTTCTCCTCTTATCTCCGGGGTATTTTCTCCGTCAGGTCGAGCTTTTCTGATCTCCTGGCGGTATTTAAAATCCCCCAAAATACAAATTTCACCGGAAGGTGGTAATTTAAATACCCCCTTCCAGCAGTTTACGCATGAAACAATTCTCAGAACACGATCGCATTACTATATACACTCGGTCAAAAACAGTCACGCATTTTTGGTGTATCCGTTTATATCAATCCTGATATCTGCCGTCAGCCTGTACGTGCCCTACGGACACTTACATATCATGACTGCCGAGCTCAATTCTGCTCACAGCTTCAAGCATGTGCGTCTTACACGTACACTCACATTCCCGAAGCTGCTGCGTACATCTCTTGCCCCTTATTCCTTATATTTCCCAGGTCTTATCTGGCCTGATTCTGGTTGATGTTTACAGGAAGGATCAGGTAAGTATAGTTCTCCTCATCGTCACGGATAAAGCATGGTGCCTTCGGATTTACAAGATAGATCGTCACGGTTTCATCATCAATAACACGAAGCGCATCGATCAGGAATTTCGGGTTGAAGCCGATCATGATATCCTTACCCTCTTTTTCAATATCGATCTCTTCATTCATGGAACCCATTGCAGAATCAATGCGCAGCTCCATATCATCGTCTGTGATGTTGATGATGATCGGTTTTTTATCAACCTCACGTACCAGAAGTGTGGCACGGTCGATACAATCCAGGAACTCTTTTTTGTTGATCTTCAGTTTTGTCTCATAATCACTGGAAAGCATCTGGTCAATTCTGAAATATTCTCCCTCGATCAGTCTGGAAACTACCATAGTCTGATCAAATTCAAATAAAATATGGTTTTTTGTAAAGTAAATGCTGACCTGATCATCCACTTCTCCGGAAAGGATCTTGCTGACCTCGCTTAAAGTTTTGCCCGGAACTACCACCTTACGGTCAGAATAATCTTTCTTAAGAGACATTTTGCGGATAGAGATACGATGTCCGTCCAGAGAAACTACCTTCAGACAGTTATTTTTGATCTCAAAAAGTTCACCGGTCATAAGCTTATTGTTTTCATTTACAGCAATCGAAAAAATAGTCTGGCGGATCATTTCTTTCAGTGTGTACTGAGAGATCGTCAGCGGTTCATCCTTCTCGATCATCGGTAAATAAGCAAAATCTTCTCCTGATTTTCCAGGGATATTGAATTTTGCTTTTTCACAGGTAATGGTTGCTGCATATTTATCATCGGTCTTAATGGTAACATCATTATCCGGAAGTCGTCTGATGATTTCATAGAAGATTTTTGCATCAAGAGCAACTTTACCTTTTTCTTCAATAGTACCCTCAACGATGGTTTCAATTCCCAGCTCCATATCGTTGGTGGTAAATTTGATCTGGTTTGTGGTTGCATCCATGAGAATACATTCCAGGATTGGCATGGTGGTTTTTGATGGAACTGCTTTGAGTGCGATACTTACACTTTTTAACAGACTTGATTTGGAGCAGATGATTTTCATAGTGTGTATAACTCCCTTTCTGAACAATTTGTGGTTTTTATAAATATATTTATAGAAAAAATCCGCAGTAACCGCCGTAGGGGGCCAGATTTTGTGAAAAACTCCCGCAGGCCTGATGTTTTCAGGGGTTTTCCGTTGGGATAACTTTGTGTAAAAGTGGTATTTTCGCATGTGAATAACCCGGGGATAAAATTACCGCCGCGTTTTGGCAAAAAAGTTGTACACATCTCTCCACATACAATCAACACGTTATACACCAGTAATGTGGAAAACTTCCCTAACCTTGTGGATTAATCTTCTTTTTCAATATATCAATGGTATTTTTTAAGTTATCGTCGTTCTGCAATTCGTTTTCGATCTTTTCAATACCGTGCATAACGGTGGTATGGTCACGGTTTCCGAGCGCTTTTCCGATATTTTTCAAAGGTGTGGATATGATCTCACGGCAGAGATACATGGAAACCTGGCGGGGCATGACGATCTTGGAGTTTCGTTTGTTTCCGCTTAAGTCCGCAGGTGTGACTCCGTAATGCTCTGCAACAACGGAGATGATGTATTCCGGTGTGATCACTTTTTTCTCATCCGGAGAAATAATATCCTTCAGTGCCTGCTCTGCCAGCTCCAGAGTTACTTCCTTTTTCTCAAGCTTGGCTCCGGCCATGACCTTGTTGAAGGCACCTTCCAGCTCACGGATATTGGATTTGATATTGGTAGCGATATATTTGATAACATCTTCACTGATGTTGTAGCCGTTCATTTCTTCATTTTTATGAAGGATCGCCATTCGGGTTTCGTAATCAGGCAGCGTGATATCTGCGATCAGACCCCACTCGAACCGGGAACGGAAGCGCTCTTCCAGGATCTCCATATCCTTCGGTGGTTTATCAGAGGATATGATGATCTGCTTTTTGGCACTGTGAAGACTGTTAAATGTATGGAAAAATTCCTCCTGTGTGGATTCTTTTCCTATAATAAACTGAATATCATCGACAAGAAGAACGTCGATATTTCTGTATTTTTCACGGAATTTGCTCATTGCCGTGTTATTTCCGTTTCGGATGGTTTCGATCAGCTCGTTGGTAAATTCCTCACTGGTTACATACAAAACACGGCTGTTTTCGTCGTGTTCCAGAATGAAATGAGCGATGGAATGCATAAGATGCGTCTTACCAAGACCGGCTCCGCCATAGATAAACAGTGGATTGTAGGTATCCCCCGGTGATTCGGCAACTGCAAGAGCTGCGGCCTGGGCGAATTTGTTATTACTTCCTACAACGAAGGTGTCGAAGGTGTATTTTGGATTTAAATGCGCCTCTTCGTAACGTGTATCCTGAACCTGTTTATCATAAGAAGTGTTTTTTTCTGTTTTTTTGGGGAGATCTTTTTCCAGAACGAAGCGAACCTCGCATTCTTCCATGCCTGTCAGTACACAGATAGTAACCTGGAGGGGTATTTTGTAGCGTTTACTGATGTAATTGACTCCGATCGCTGCCTGCTCAGAGGGAACAACCACTGTTATCAGCTTTCCGTCAACCTCATAAACTTTCAGCGGCTTGAGCCAGGTATTAAAAGGGACATCAGTCACCTCATATTCAGATTTGACAGTTTGCAGGATCTCCTCCCATTTTTCAATAACAGCGTCCATTTTTTCCTCCCATGAGTATTATAATAACCCCAGTCTGCGACTGGAGATAAATATCCTTTTATATATTACAATGAAAATGGGGTTTTCGCAATGGAAAATCCTTGAGATTTTGGGGAAAAGAATGTGGATAATGTGGGGAAATTACTGTGGATTAGGGTGGATTATTGTGGATAAGAGTCCTGGAGGTTTCCATAAGTCGAGAATTGGTGGAAAATGTGGAAGAATTATGTGTATAAAAAAATCCACCTTAAAAATACCGCAAATAAAGGGTTTTTTTGAAAACGATGTGAACAAACTCTCCGAAAAAGTGGATAGATTTCCGGTCAATCCACAAGTTATCCACAAGTTATCCACAAAATGTGGATAATGTTACGTAAACCATAAGCGCTTTCCACATAAGAGAAAAAAATAAATACCGTAAGGTGGGGGTATTTTATAGAACCCTTGATTTTATCGGGTTTTTTGCAATTTTTACTTGACGAAAAGGAGGTTTATTTATATAATTGAAACGATGTTCTGAATGATAAGTTATTTCATAACAATTAAAAATAGATAAAGGAGGTGCTTTACCTATGAAGATGACATTTCAGCCAAAAAAGAGATCCAGAGCTAAAGTTCACGGCTTCAGAGCTCGCATGAGCACAAAGGGCGGACGTAAAGTATTAGCTGCAAGAAGATTAAAAGGAAGAAAACAGTTATCAGCATAAGCTGCAAGACCGCATTTATGTGGTCTTTTCTTCTATCCGGAGAAATATCCGCGCAGGCGGAATTTAATTAAGGAGGATTCGTTTGATCAGATCAGAGTCCTTAAAGAAAAATCAAGATTTTAAAGTTGTATATCAGAACGGAACATCGTACGCAAATCGGCTTCTGGTGATGTACGTGCTGAAGAATCAGCACATGAAGAATCGTCTGGGAATATCAGTAAGCAAAAAAGTAGGGAACAGTGTGGTTCGCCACAGACTCACCAGATTGATCAGAGAAAGCTATCGTCTCAACGAAACAGATTTTGACAGTAACCTTGATATTGTAGTAGTAGTGAGAGCCGCAGCCAAGGGCAAGAGCTTTCACGAGATTGAGAGTGCTTTTCTGCATCTTGCAAGAAAGCATCATATAACAGGGAATGAACATGATAAAGAAATTTCTGATTAAGATGATAAGGCTCTATCAAAAATATATATCGCCGATGAAGAGAACGAAATGTCCTTATATTCCCACATGTTCTCAATATGGTTTGGAAGCAATCGAAAAATATGGCGCATTTAAGGGCAGTCTTCTTGCGGCATGGAGGATATTGCGATGCAATCCTTTTTCCCACGGAGGCTATGACCCTGTGCCATGAATTATTTTGTGACTGTTCAGCCTTTTCCCGGGCAGAGCAGTTATCGGAATTTGTAACTGTTCAGTACCTCCGCAGTTAGTGGACGAATGAATAGTTACCGGACTTTTACAATTGAATAAGAAGTCTAGGAGGAAATGAATTTGGAACTGTTTTTAGCAACAAAAACCGGAACTCCTATTATCGGACAGATCGCGTCTGTGATGGGATGGATCATGGATGGCATATATAAGATGCTTGACGGCCTGTTCGGAATCCAGAACATTGGTCTTTGTATCATTATCTTCAGTATTCTTATCTTTGCCTTTATGACACCGCTGCAGATCAAGCAGCAGAAATTCTCCAAGTTAAGTGCGATCATGCAGCCTGAGATCCAGAAGATCCAGAAGAAATATCAGGGTAAAAAGGATCAGGCTTCCATGATGAAAATGAACGAAGAAACCCAGGCTGTTTATCAGAAATATGGTGTTTCTCCAACCGGTAGCTGTGTACAGTTAGCCATTCAGATGCCTATTCTGTTTGCTCTGTATCAGGTTATTTACCGGATTCCTGCTTACGTTGGAAGTGTAAAGAACATTTTTACTGGTGTAGTTGACAACCTGCTAGCTGTAAACGGATACACAGATATCCTGCAGCAGTTTATCACAGACCATTCCATGACACGAGTGCGTCTCGTTATGGACAGTGCCGGAAATGCTACAAGTAACTCGATTGTTGATTTTCTGTATGCACTTTCTCCTTCCCAGTGGAAAGAGCTGGCACAGATGGATCAGTTTTCAGGATTTTCTGATGCGATCACAAAAGCATCCGGCAATATTTCCAAGATGCAGGGCTTCTGTGGCCTGAATATCGCAGACCAGCCGCTGTACTATATCATGGAATTCTTCAAAAATCATGGTTCTCTGTTACTTGCGATCGTAGCACTTCTGATCCCGGTTCTTGCATGGGCAACTCAGATGCTGAACCTGAAGCTTATGCCACAGGCTGCAACACAGCCGGCAGACGGAAATGATCAGGCCAGCGCAATGGCAAACTCCATGAAAACCATGAACATGGTCATGCCTCTGATGTCTGCATTCTTCTGTTTCACATTCCCGGTTGGTCTTGGTATCTACTGGATCGCCAGTGCTGTCGTTCGAAGTGCCCAGCAGTTTGCGATCAATCGTCATCTTGATAAGATGAACATTGATGATCTGGTTAATGAGAATATGAAGAAGATCGAAGCGAAGCGTGCGAAGGAAGGACTTCCGCCGCAGAAGATCACCAATCAGGCTCATCAGTCCGCCAAGAATATCAATAAACCTGTGATCAATAAGGGCAACAGCGGAAACAATGGTGCTTCAGACAGAGCACAGAAGGTTGATACTGCTTATGAGAAGGCAAGAAGTGCAAAACCGGGCAGCATCACAGCTAAAGCAAATCTCGTAAGAGACTTTGATGAGAGAAATAAGAAGAAATAATCAGGAACGGAGGGGTTCGTAATGGAGGATTACATTCAGTTTTCAGCAAAAACAAAGAATGAAGCTATCACAAAAGCGTGTCTTGAGCTTGGAACTTCCAGTGACCAGCTTGATATTCAGGTTATCAGTGAAGGCAGCTCCGGATTCTTCGGAATCGGCAGCAAACCTGCCGTGATCAAAGTTCGCAGAATCGAGCCAGTTTCTGATATGCAGGAAATCGATGAACTGGTAGAGTCCGTGAAACTGGACGCTATCAAAGAAGAGAAGAAATTAGAAAAGCCTTTTACTCCGGATGTAAAGAAAGAATCTGCACCGAAAGCAGCTCCTGCAGAGGAGAAGAAGCCGGTGAAGAAAGAAGCTGTACAGGTGGAGAAGGCATCCGAAGAAGCACCTGCAAAGGCAGCAGCGCCAAAGGAAAGACCTGCAAGGGATTTCCAGGGCAAAGCAAAGCCTGCACGTGAGAAACAGCCAAGAGCTCAAAAGGAGCGTCAGCCGAAGGAAACACGTGAGAGAGCACCGAAGCAGGGCAGACCGATAGAGATCCTCAGCGATCCGGAGAAGATCAGAGAGGTTGAGGAGAGAGCAGTCGTATTTCTTCGTGACGTATTCGGCTCCATGGATCTTGGAGAAGTGGAGATCACATCGAAATACAACACTGCAGACGGTTCTCTGGATGTGGATTTTGAAGGTGAGGATATGGGTATCCTCATCGGAAAAAGAGGCCAGACACTGGATTCTCTTCAGTATCTGACAAGCCTTGTGGTAAACAAAGGCGAGTCTACCTACATTCGTGTAAAACTCGATACCGAGGACTACAGACACCGTCGTAAGGAAACTCTGGAGAACCTTGCAAGAGGAATCGCCTTCAAGGTAAAGAAAACCAGAAAACCGGTAGTTCTGGAACCGATGAATCCGTACGAAAGAAGGATCATCCATGCATCTCTGCAGGGCAACCGCTATGTAGAGACAGTCAGTGAGGGAGAAGAACCTTACAGACATGTAGTAGTAAAACTGAAACGCAATAATTGATGATCCACCGGTAAAGCTATAAGCCGTATCCCGGAGCGTAAGCTCCGTGGGTACGGCTTTTTTGTATGGAACTGAAAATTAAAAATTATCATTGCAATCTCCGCAACAATTCTTTATAATCATTGAAGAGCAAATAACAAAAGATATTTCTGCAGCGGACATCCGGAATGCAGAGATTAGAGCGTATTTGAAAAATCATTCCCGCAATCTACACGCCCCACTTTGCGGTATATTTTGCCCGAATTCAGTTGCCGTAGCCCGCTACGGCGCCTTCATCCGGACAAAATCTCCCACAAATTGTGACGCACATCTTGCAGAAAGCCTTTTTCAAACACGCTCTAGCATTATAAATATGGAAACTGACAGAAGATGTTATTCTAGGTGAAAGCGTGAATAACACGTGTTTTTTGCGTGTAAAAAGCTTTTCCGGAGTAACATTTTTGCGTTTAACCGGATGCTTTTATCCGCTGGACCAGGATAAACGGTATGGCAGCGATCAGCTGCAGTGTGATATAGCGGATGCTTTTATCCGTTTGACAAAGGAGAGTGAAAAATGGAAGAGACAACGATTGCTGCGATTTCCACAGCCATGAGCGCATCGGGAATCGGGATCGTCAGGATCAGTGGCCCGGAGGCTTTTGAGATCGCATCCGGAGTATACCGTTCCAAGGGTGGAAAAAAATCTCTGAAAAACGTCCCAAGCCACACCATCCATTATGGATATATTTATGATAACGAAGAAATGGTAGACGAAGTGCTGGTCATGGCCATGCGCGGACCACGGACATACACAGGAGAAGATACCATAGAAATCGACTGCCACGGCGGCGTTTTAGCCATGAAAAAGGTACTGGAAACTGTGTTGAAAAACGGAGCCATTATTGCCGAGCCGGGAGAATTTACCAAGCGTGCATTCCTCAATGGAAGGATCGATCTTTCACAGGCGGAGGCCGTTATGGACGTGATACAGTCCAAAAATGAGTACTCATTAAAGAATTCTGTAGGACAATTAAAAGGTTCGGTCCGAAATACCGTACAGCAGATCAGAGAAAAACTACTGTACCATATAGCGTACATTGAATCGGCATTAGACGACCCAGAGCACTATGATCTGACAGGATATTCGGAAGAATTAGAACAGATCGTAGCAGAAGAAAAAGAAAAAATACAGAACCTGTTAAAAACAGCCGGAGACGGAAAGATCATACAGGAAGGTATCCGTACCGTGATCCTGGGCAAGCCGAACGCAGGGAAATCTTCTCTGCTGAACCTGCTTCTGGGAGAGGACAGAGCCATCGTGACCGATATCGCAGGAACCACCAGAGACGTACTGGAAGAGTATATCAACCTGCATGGGATCACATTAAAGATCGCTGACACAGCCGGAATCCGCCAGACAGAAGACATCGTAGAGAAAATCGGTGTATCCAAAGCCAAAGAAATGGCAGCAGACGCAGACCTGATCCTCTATGTCGTAGATTCCTCCGTACCGTTAGATGAAAACGACGCAGAAATCATAAAAATTTTGCAAGAGAAAAAGACAATTGTCCTCTACAGCAAGACAGACCTTGAATCTGCTATAGATATAGAGGATTTAAAGAGCAGAATAAACCAGCCGGTGATCCCAATTTCCGCAAAAGAAGAAACCGGGATCACAGACCTGGAAGAAAAAATCCGGGAAATGTTCTTCAGTGGGGAGATTGACTTCAATGATGAAGTCTACATCACCAATGAACGCCACAGACAGGAGCTTTTAAAAGCACAGGAAAGTCTTTCTCTGGTAGAAAATAGCATAGAAAGCGGAATGCCGGAGGATTTTTATTCCATAGATCTGACAGATGCATACGAAAGTCTGGGACGGATTCTGGGAGAATCACTTGGGGAAGACCTTGTTAATGAGATATTTTCTAAATTTTGTATGGGGAAATAATAACCGCATGGGCTGCGGAGGCCCCGGCCGAATGCCCGCATGGATTGCGGAATCTCGGCCGTATATGCCGCATGGATTGCGGAACTCCGGTCGTATAACCGTATAGATTGCGGCTACCTGCTGTATGCCACATGGACTGCGGAAGCCCGCAGAGGGTAGATCACATTGGAATGTGAGAAAACCGCAAAGGGGCACAAGGCCGCGCCCCTCTGCACACCCCTGGGCCTTTTTTATATAGTGCAGCGATTGTGGAAAACTGAAAGAAACTAACTTGTGCCTGTATGCTTCTGTACTGGCAATTCGACACTGAGCCGAAATGTATCAAACGGAACTTTGTATATTTCTGTAGGATATATTGTTGCATAATATAGATTACGGAGACCCGGCCGTATATGCCGCATGGGTTGTGGAACCTCGGCCGCATATGCCGCATAGATTGCGGCTCCCTGCTGTACGCCACATGGATTGCAGAATTCCGCAGACGTGCATCGCACGTCGAGAACCTCATTACAGTTCCACTGCAACCCCCTCGGCACAACGTTCCGCATCCAATACCGAAGCATACAGACAAAAGTCAACACCGTATCACACACCACAACCCAAGAACTCCTAAAAAAAAGCCCGAGGGGTGTGCAGAGGGGCCGTGGCTTTACGGCCCCTTTGCGGTTTTCCACAGCTTCCCAAAGCAAAAAAACCAGGCCTTCTGCCAAGCAAGAAAGTAAAAATAAAACCAAAAATCAACCACACAATAAACAAAGAAAAAGAAAATCACAAAGAAAAATAAAGAAAAAGAATAAGAGAAAAAATAAAGGAGAAAAAGCATGAAAAATCTGGAACAGTTTTTCGACATCATAGTAGTAGGCGCCGGCCACGCAGGCTGCGAAGCATCACTGGCATGCGCCCGCTTAGGGCTCAACACAGTCATGTTCACAGTCAGCGTAGACAGCATCGCCCTTATGCCCTGCAACCCCAATGTAGGCGGCAGCTCCAAAGGCCATCTCGTCCGTGAGCTGGATGCTCTCGGTGGGGAAATGGGTAAAAACATAGACAAAACCTTCATCCAGTCCAAAATGCTCAACCAGTCCAAAGGCCCTGCAGTCCATTCCCTTCGTGCACAGGCCGATAAACAGGCCTACAGCACAGAAATGAGAAAGACACTGGAAAATACAGAGAACTTAACCATCCGCCAGGGTGAAGTGACCGAGCTTCTGGTAGAAGACGGGCACATCACCGGTGTAAAAACCTTCTCAGGAGCCACCTACCACGCAAAAGCTGTAGTCCTCTGTACAGGAACCTACCTCAAGGCCCGCTGCATTTACGGCGACGTCAGCAACTATACAGGACCGAACGGCCTTCAGGCAGCCAATTACCTTACGGATTCCCTGAAAAAGCTGGGGATCGAAATGTTCCGCTTCAAAACAGGAACTCCGGCCAGAATCGCCGGAAACACCATTGATTATTCTAAGATGGAAGAGCAGTTCGGAGATGAAAGAGTCGTACCGTTCTCTTTTTCCACAGACCCGGAATCTGTACAGATCGAGCAGAAATCCTGCTGGCTGACCTATACAAACGAAAAAACACACGAGATCATCCGTGCAAATCTGGACAGATCCCCCCTTTATTCCGGAATGATCGAAGGAACCGGACCTCGTTACTGTCCGTCCATTGAGGATAAAGTAGTCCGTTTTGCAGACAAAAAACGCCATCAGGTATTTATTGAACCGGAAGGTCTTTACACAAATGAAATGTACATCGGCGGAATGTCCAGTTCCCTGCCGGAGGATGTTCAGTACGAGATGTACCATTCCGTACCGGGTCTGGAGAACGCCAGGATTGTAAAAAATGCTTACGCTATTGAGTATGACTGCATCAATCCGCGCCAGCTCTATCCCACACTGGAATTCAAAAAGATCAAGGGCCTTTTCAGCGGCGGACAGTTTAACGGAAGCTCCGGATATGAGGAAGCAGCCGCTCAGGGCCTCATAGCGGGAATTAATGCAGCTATGGAGGTAAAAGGCCGGGAACAGCTGATTTTGGACCGCTCAGAGGCATATATTGGCGTTCTCATCGATGATCTGGTAACAAAGGAGAACCATGAGCCGTACCGAATGATGACAAGCCGTGCTGAGTACCGTCTGCTCCTCCGCCAGGACAACGCAGATCTTCGTCTTCGCAAAAAAGGCTGGGAGGTCGGCCTGATCGATGATGAGACATACCATAAATTACAGGAAAAAGAGCGCCGGATCCAGGAAGAGATCGAGAGAGTGGAACATGCAACCGTAGGTGGTTCTGCAGAGGTACAGAGCCTTCTGGAATCTCTGAACAGTACCCTTCTGAAATCCGGAACCACCATTGCAGAGCTGATCCGTCGGCCGGAGCTTAACTATAAGGTGCTTGCACCCATCGATAAAGAAAGACCGGAACTTCCGGAAGATGTATGTGAGCAGGTAGAGATCAACATCAAATATGATGGCTACATCCGCCGCCAGATGAAGCAGGTAGAGCAGTTTAAGAAACTGGAGCAGAAAAAGCTTCCGGAAGACATTGATTACGAAGATGTAGGAAGCCTCCGCATTGAGGCACGCCAGAAGCTGGAAGCCTACAGACCGGTGTCCATCGGTCAGGCGTCCCGTATCTCCGGTGTATCCCCGGCTGACATTTCCGTGCTTCTTGTATATCTGGAAAGCAGATCCGGACATAAACACGGATAATACAACGAATAACAATAAAACACAGAAAATAAGAGAGGAAGCTGCATGTACAATTTAGAAATCCTGGAAAAAGGCTGCGAGGAGCTTGGGATCACACTCAGTGACACGCAGAAAAACCAGTTTATCCGGTTCTACGAATATCTTGTAGAAAAAAACAAAGTCATGAACCTCACCGGTATCACAGAATTTGACGAGGTTCTCGTGAAACATTTCCTGGACAGCCTTTGTTGCGTCAAGGCTGTAGATATGGGGAAGATAAAAACCGTTATGGACATCGGAACCGGCGCCGGATTCCCGGGTGTTCCCCTGAAGATTGCCTTCCCGGAGGTGGAAGCCTGCCTTCTGGATTCCCTCAATAAAAGAGTAAAATTCCTGGAAGAAACCTTTGCGCTCCTGGGCCTGGAGGGGATTTCCGCCATTCACGGAAGAGCTGAAGAATATGCAAAAAACAAAGCCTACAGAGAAAAATATGATCTCTGCGTATCCAGAGCAGTATCCGGACTTGCAACCCTGTCTGAATACTGTCTCCCGTATGTAAAAGTCGGAGGGCTTTTTGTCTCCTATAAATCCGGTTCTGTAAAGGAAGAAGCAGAAGCAGCAGAGAAAGCAGTAAAGATCCTTGGTGGAAAGATCAGGGATATTCAGTATTTTGACCTTCCGGGATCTGAGATCGGCCGCTCCCTGGTCATTATCGAGAAGGTAAAAAATACCCCGGGCAAATATCCGAGAAAAGCCGGAACACCGCTCAGAGAGCCACTGGCATAAGATACCTCCTGTCGAACAAAGGCAAAATCTGTCCGACAGGAGATTTTTTTGTCCGGGAGTTTCACAAAATTATCACAAATTTATCCTACTTTTATCACAAATTACTTTTACACTATAATCCGATAGAGATGCCCCTGGATTCCCCCATTCTCTGTTTCATCCAGGGGCATTTTCTATTGGTGTTGAAAAGACGCCAGAGTCAAGGGCTTCAGTTTCAGGACCTTTTGCCTCTGGCATCTTATAAAATGGGAAATCGATAATTAAAAAAAGTATTTCCCTGAGAATAAAAGGAGGAGAGTAAAGTGATCGAAGTAAGTAATCTGGTCAAAAAGTATGGCGATCATACTGCAGTTGACCATCTTTCCTTTCAGATCGAAAAGGGGAAAATTTACGGATTCCTGGGCCCCAACGGTGCAGGAAAATCAACAACTATGAACATGATCACAGGATACATTGCTTCCACAGAAGGAAAAGTGATGATCGATGGTCATGATATTCTGGAGGAACCGGAGGCAGCCAAGAAATGTATCGGCTATCTGCCGGAAATGCCGCCGCTCTATTTTGACATGACTGTTTTTGAGTACATGAAATTTGCGGCTGATCTGAAAAAAATCCCAAGAAACCAAAAAGACAAGCAGATAAAAGAAGTCATGGATATGGTAAAGATCACAGACATGAAAGACCGTCTGATCAAAAACCTTTCCAAAGGTTATCGCCAGAGAGTGGGTCTTGCACAGGCGATTCTGGGATATCCTGAAGTGATCATCCTGGATGAGCCGACAGTAGGACTTGACCCGAAGCAGATCATCGAGATCCGTGACCTGATCAAAGGCCTGAAGCAGAAGCACACGGTTATCCTAAGCTCCCATATCCTTTCCGAGGTAAGAGCAGTGTGTGATTATGTTCTGATCATTTCCCATGGAAAGCTGGTAGCCAGCGATACACCGGATAATCTGGAACGTCTGGCAGCAGGCTCCAACAGCCTCCTTATGAAGGTAAAAGGCGAGAAAGACACGATTCGAAAAGCTCTGGAAACGATCGAAGGCGTAACCGGTGTGGAAATGTCCTATGACAGCGATGAAAAATTGTGGAAAACAAAACTTTCCATTCAGGAAAATGTGGATATCCGTGAAAAAGTCTTCTACGCTATGGCAAAAGCGAACTGTCCAATCTACGAGATGCAGGTTAAGAGAGTTTCCCTTGAGGATGTATTCCTTGAGCTTACCGAAGGAGAGAAAAAATCCGCCGGAAAACCGGAAAGCTCACAGTGGAAACCGGTAGAAGACAGATCATCGGAAGAAGAAAAAACTCAGGAAGAAAAAAACGGGGAACCAGAGAAGGCTTCTGATGAGAAAGAGGGGGATCAGTCATGACAGCGATTTTTAAAAGAGAACTGAAAAGCTATCTGACCTCCATGGTTGGATATCTCTTCATATTTTTTGTCCTGGTGCTGACCGGAATTTATTTTTCCGCATATCAGCTTTCAGGCGGCTATTCAAAATTTGAAACTACCTTAAGCGCACTGACCTTTGTGTTTCTGATCGGTGTGCCAATCCTTTCCATGCGTGTACTTGCAGAAGAGCGCAAGCAGAAAACGGATCAGCTTCTTCTGACCGCACCGGTATCTGTATGGGATATCGTATTTGGAAAATATCTTGCACTGGTAGCTGTGTTTGCTATTCCGGTCGTGATCATGTGCGTTTATCCTCTGATCATGAGTAAGTTCGGAACGATTTCCTATGCTTCCGCATACACCGGGATCCTGGGATTTTTCCTTCTGGGATGCGCGAATCTGGCGATCGGTGTATTTATGTCAGCACTTACAGAAAGCCAGGTAATTGCAGCAGTACTTACTTTTGTATTCCTGTTCGCCTTCTATATGATGAACGGAATTTCCTCATTCTTTTCACAGACCTCCATGTCAACCGCAGTGGCATTCGGACTTCTGATCGTGGCGATCGCTATCATCATTTATACCATGATCAAAAATGTCCTGATCTCTGTAGTGATCGGAGCTGTGGGAGAGATTGCCCTTGTGATCGTATACGTTGTAAAATCCAGTATTTTCCAGGGTGGTATCCAGAAGGTACTGAACGTATTTAACCTGAGCGGACATTATGATAATTTTACAAAAGGCGTGTTTGACGTGACAGGAATCGTTTATTTTATTTCTGTTATTGCGATCTGCCTGTTCCTTACCATGCAGTCCATTCAGAAGAGACGCTGGAACTAGGGGGTGAATGGAAATGAAATTCAGTGAGAAATTTAAGAAAAATAAAGGCGAGGCAGCCGTACCGGAGACCGCACAGGACTCCGGCAAAAAGAAACATAAACCGGATCCGAAAAAACTGGTAGGCACCATCAGCAAAAAACATATCAAAAATGGTTCCTACAGCATGGCTATGGCAGCTGTCTTTATCGTGATCGTGGTTGTGATCAATATGATCATCGGTGCGATCCCATCCAAATATTCACAGTTGGATGTAAGCTCATCTAAGCTTTACACCATCGGTGATGAAACAAAGAAGGTACTGAAGGCACTGGATAAGGATGTTACTATTTATCAGATCGCGGCAAGCGGTTCTGAGGACGACACGATCTCCAATCTGCTTTCACGTTATAAAGATGAGTCCAAGCATATTAAAGTTGAGGTAAAAGACCCGGTTGTAAATCCGAAATTTGCATCGGAATATACAACCGATGATCTTGCGTCAAACAGCTTGATCGTAGTCTGCGGCGACAGAAACAAGGTTATCAATTACAACGATATGTATTCCTCTTCAGTAGACTATAATACCTGGCAGCAGACTACTACCGGATTTGATGGAGAAGGACAGATCACAAGTGCGATCGGCTATGTGACATCCGAGGATCTTCCGATCATGTATACCTTATCCGGACACGGAGAAAAAGATCTGGATTCCAGCTTTAAAGAAGATATCCAGAAAGCAAACATTGATATCAAGGAGCTGAACCTTCTCACAGAGGGAAAGGTTCCGGATGATGCAGACTGCCTGATGATCGTATCTCCGACCAGCGATATTTCCGAGGAAGAAAAAACAGAACTCCTGGATTATCTGGAGGCAGGCGGAAAAGCTATGATCTTCTCGGATTATACACAGGATGATCTGCCGAACTTTGATGCGGTTCTTGAAAACTATGGTGTAAAGTGTGCCGAAGGAATCGTATTTGAGGGTGATAATCAGCATTATGGAATGCAGATGCCATATTATCTTGTACCAACAGTCAACAGCACAGATGCAAGCTCTGAGACAGCTTCTGCAGGCTCCTACGTACTGGCACCGTATGCACAGGGCATTCAGAAAACAGATGATGTAAGAGATACCGTAACCATCGACAGTATCCTGACAACCTCTGACAAGGCTTACTCCAAAACAAATATGCAGAGCAGCAATATCGAAAAGGAAGACGGAGATGTAGACGGACCGTTTGATCTTGGTGTTGCCATCACTGAGAAACTGGATGATGATAAGGAAACACAGATCGTTTACTACTCCACAGCAAATCTGATGGAGAGCCAGATAAACCAGATGGTATCCGGCGGAAATGAAAAGCTCCTTCTGGAGTCCTTAAACTGGATGACCAGCACAGACGACAGTAATTCCGTTTCTATTCCATCCAAGAGCCTTGAGTCCACAAGCCTGACAGTAACCGATTATGATGCAGCCTTCTGGAAGATCTGTACCATTGGTCTGATCCCGGGAGTATTCCTTGTTGCAGGATTTTTGATCTGGCTTAAGAGGAGAAAAGCATAATGAAAAAATCGACTAAACTTGTTTCAGCAGTTGTTGTTCTGGCAGTTCTCGGCGGCGTTTATGTGGGACTGAACACCTACGTATCCAAAGAAGAAAAGACAGAGAGCAGCGAAGAGGAAAGCAAAACAGAAGTGTTTTCCATGAAAACGGATGACATTAAATCCCTGGAATTTATCGTAGACAAGAAGGAAGTGACCTTTGAGAAAAAAGATGATTCCTGGGTGAAAAAGGATGAGACTGCTTTTCCTGTAAATCAGACAACTCTGGATTCCGCAGCTTCCGCCATCGAAACGGTGGAAGCGGACAGAGTCCTGGAGGATGTGGAGGATCTTACGGAATACGGACTGGATTCTCCATCGAACACAGTAACCGTTGATACCGCTGACGGGACAACGAAGTTCAACATCGGAGATGAGAATACGTCTACGAATCAGTATTACATTTCCAGGGATGATGATGACAGCACGGTATATGTAGTGGCAGCGGATACAGTGTCTCCGTTTATGGATTCCCTTTACGATTATGCACAGGGAGAAGATTTCCCGACAATTGATTCTTCCACAGTGAAAAAGGTCCAGGTCAGTGAGAATAAAGATTCTTATGTCCTGGAAGAAAATTCCGACGGAGCTACCTGGAATGTTTCCAGTGACGGAAGCAGCGATAAAGAGTCTGCCGATACAACGGCAGCAGGAAATGTAACCTCCGGACTTGGAAGCTTTGCATTTGACCAGTTTGTAAACTACAATGCAGAGGATCTTTCCCAGTATGGCCTTGATAAGCCCTATGCGATGATTACAGTGGATTATCAGGAAGAGGTGAAGAATGACAGCACAGACAGTACAGAATCCGGAGAAAACGATTCTACGGCCTCTGAGAGCGATTCTGAGAGCAGTGACACTACTGACACGGACAGCAGCTCAGAAGATGCAGACAGCAAGACAACCACAGTGGTTGTCATTTACGTTGGTGATGAGGCAGGAGATGGCAGCAGATATGTAACGATAGATAACAAACAAATCTATACAATGTCAACAGATACATTGAGTGCAGTTATTGACAAGACGCCGTCAGATCTCTGGTCACTGATCGTCAATTATGTGTTTGTAAAAAATCTGGATCAGCTCCAGGTTACTTACGGTGAAACAACAAGTACTGTAAATGTTTCACGTGAAACATCCACAGATGATGACGGAAACGAGAAAGAAACAACAACTTATCAGCTGAATGGTAAGGAAATAGAAAGTACAACCTTTACTACCTTCTACAACAAGTTGATAAACATGGCAGGACAGAAGAGACTGACAGACGCTTATACACCGGCTGCAGATCCGGAGATGACCGCTGTATTCACAGACTCTGACAAGAACCAGACAACCGTTACCTTCTACACATATGACACAAACTATTATGCAGCTGTCGTTGGAGACAAGGTATTTCTTGTAAACAAAATGACAGTAAAAGAAATGTTCAATGCATATGAAACCATGGTAAACGGTGAAACAGAGACAGAAGCCACAGCAACACCAACAGCTGAGGCGGAAAAATAAAATATTAAGAAAATAAATAAAAACACCTCGGAGATCCGTAAATAATAAGGTGATCTCCGAATATCCGCTTGATGATCAGATATTCGGAGACACCACACAGATCAGGATTTTCCGGGGTGTTTTTATGTTGCTGTTATTTTACGGTCCTTACAGATGAATACGGTCCGTATATTTTTTTACCGTTTGTGATGCGGTATGCACGGATACGGTATTTGGTTGCGGTGCCTGGCTTTTTATCGGTGTAGGTTGTATTTTTTGTATTGCCGATAGCTTTCCAGGTTTTACCTTGAAGACGATAAATGGTGTAGCATAGGTGATGATTCCGTCTGTTTTTGCGGTCAGTGGATTAGATGCATACCAGGTTGCTTTTCCATTGAAAACCGCAGGCTTGCAGTCAGAAAGAGCTCCGGTTTGTGAGCAGATCTGAGAAGTCATATTGCCGCTTCTTCTGAATCTGACAGGAGTGTTTCTGAACTGAAATCTGCTGCATAGGTCAGGCACGGTGTACTGGCGAGCTTGATTTTCTGTAGCTGCTATAATTGTAGCGTGGAGAATTGGTGGAGACAACATAAAAAAAACTGTACAGAAGCTCATCTGAGCAACTGTACAGTTTTAATTTTTCTATATCTAACAGAAGGTTCGGGGGAGCTTCTGTCAGTAACTAAGTATTATGCAAGGCCTCTTTCTTCCAGCCAGTCGAAGAGAACAACTTTTTCTGCTTTCTTTCTCTTGGTCATGTGATTGAACTGAAGGATCGTCAGGATCGTGAAGATCACTAACAGTGCAACCATTACAATAATGGAAGTGGTAATGCTCCGGCCACCGCTGATCGTTGCACGGAATGCATTGACCGTGTAAGTAAACGGAACGTATGCATGGATCTTTGCAACGAATGAAGGTGAAACCTCAACCGGATAAGTTCCGGCAGATCCTGCAAGCTGAACGACCATGAATACCAGCATCAGGAAGCTTCCTACTTTACCAAGAGTAATGTTGAAGAAGTACATGATAGAGGTAAAGGTCATTGATGTCAGGCAGGCGAAGAGTACGGTTTTGCCCATCTCTGCAGGTGTGAATCCGTTAAATGCACGTAACAGCAGGATCAGGCAGATTCCCTGAAGGATCGCTACCGGATAAAGGACGGAAGCTTTGCTTGCCCACCATGCGAAACCGGATTTCAGTTTGCCCTTATACTGAGCCAGAGGATACATCAGGCAGAATGCCAGTGCGCCGACCCAGAGGCCTACAGACATCATGTAAGGTGCCATTGCGTGTCCGTTATTCGGGACATCGGTAAGTTTTGTTTCATCGCTTACAACAGGAGTTGCGAACATTTTGATCGTTTCATCACTTGCTGAATTGTCTTTTACAGTGGTAGCTCCATCGCTGAGGCTTGTGGTCAGTGTCTTGGAACCGTCTTTCAGTTCTTTCATACCACTTCCAAGCTTCTTGGAGCCATCATACAGCTGAGAGGAACCGCTCTGGATCTGGGCAGCGCCATCTGCAAGCTGTTTTGCACCATTGTTAAGTGTGCTGTTGTTGCTTACAAGTTTCTCGGTACCGCTGAGAAGTGTTGAGGTACCGTTTGCTAATGTCTTAGTTCCGTTTGCAAGAGTAGTAGCACCGCTGGAAAGGGTCTTGGCTCCTGTTGAGAGCTTTTTGGTACCGTCTGTAAGAGCGGAGCTGTTTTCGGAAAGCTTAGCAACACCATCGGTGTAGGTTGTGATTCCGGTTGTCAGTGTTCCGGAACCATCGGCTAATGCTTTTGTTCCATCTGCAAGAGTAGCAGCACCGCTGGAAAGAGCATTGGCTCCTGTTGCCAGTTTCTTGGTGCCGTCTGTAAGAGCAGCACTGTTTTCGGAAAGCTTTGCAATACCATCGGTGTAAGTTGTGATTCCATCTGTCAGTGCCTTAGAACCATCTGCCAGCTGACCTGCACCGGATTTGATATCCGGAAGTGCGTCAGCGATCTGTTTGCCGGCTGTTTTCAGATTCTTTGCACCGTCGTTGAGCTGCTTATCATAAGATGTCAGTTGGTCAAATCCATCGTTCAGAGCTTTGATTCCTGCTGCTGCAGCCGGGAAGGCTTCGACTGTGCCGTCTTCCAGAGACTGAAGTCCTGCGGAAACGTTCTTGGTTCCTGTGTTTACAGCCTGTGCACCCTGATACAGCTGGGTAACACCTGCAGAAAGCTGAGCGATCAGATTTGTAGGAAGCTGACTTGTAGCTGCAGATAACTGCTCTGCACCTGCGCTCATGGTTGTTGCACCTGCACTCATCTGGTTTGCACCATCTGTCATGGTTGTTGCACCCTCAGAAAGTGTGCCGGCACCCTGAGTCAGTCCTCCGGAGATCTGACTCAGTCCGGAAGCTGCTTCGTTAAGCTTGGAAGCAACAGCATTCAGATTTTCCTGAGTAGAAGAGAGCTGACCGGATACACCAGCTGCAAGCTGTGAAACCTGATCAGAATAGCTGCTCATGTAAGAACCGTCCACGCCAGTCATTCCACCGGCTACGCTGTTTAAAGCGTTGATCACATCATTCAGAGCTGCTGCGGAAATGGTTCCGTCCTCAGAAGCGGTTGCCTGAATCGCCTGAAGCTGTGCTGCTAAATCGGTCATTGTCTGTCCGGCAGTACCAATCTTGGTATTTGCATCAGTAAGTGCCTCCGTTGTCTGCTGTCCGTATCCTGTAAGTATGCTGCTGACCTGATCACCTACCTGTGAGAACTGTGTGCCTGCATTCTGGAGAGCAGGGATCAGACTGTCTGTGATACTGCTGCTGGTCTGACTTGTGATGCCTGCGGCCTGAGTGATATATCCGGCTGCGTTGTTGATTCCGTCTGCGGCATTGTTCATACCAGCTGCAGCACTGTTCATACCAGCTGCGGCTGTGTCCATACCATCCTTTGCGGAAGTAAGGCCGGCTGCAAGCTTGTTGATGGATTCCTGTGTTGTTCCCTCTTTCAGAGCAGAAACCTTATCGTTCAGGGCTTTCAGTCCGTTTTCCAGCTGCTGTGTTCCGGATATCAGTGACTGTGAGTCATCGGTTCCTTTGGTAACACCGGTATTCAGCTGAGAGATACCATTGGAAACTGTTGTGAGTCCGTCTTCAAGTTTTGCAAGCTCTTTGGCACCGGCTGCGAGTTTGCCAGCACCAGCCACATAGGTGGTAGTTCCATCTGCAAGAGTGTCAGCACCAGCTACATACTGTGTTGCTCCGTCGGAAAGAGTATCAATACCTGCACTTAATGCATTTGCACCGGATTCCAGGCTGCTTGCGCCGGATTTCAGTGTATCAGAATTTTTATTAAGCTCATCCACACCAGCGGTGTACTGCTGAACACCTTCATCCAGAGTATCTACACCGGTTGTCAGCTCAGGAACCTTTTCTGTCAGAGCTGCAACGCCGCTGTTCAGCTGGTTTGCACCGGATTCCAGGCTGCTTGCACCGGATTTTAGTGCATCAGAATTTTTATTAAGCTCATCCACACCAGCGGTGTACTGCTGAACACCTTTATCCAGAGTATCCACACCGGTTGTCAGCTCAGGAACCTTTTCTGTGAGAGTTGCAACGCCGCTGTTCAGCTGATCTGCACCATCGTCCAGGCTCTTTGCACCATCGTTAACCTTTGCAACACCATCGGTGTAGGTCTTAAGACCTTCGGTGAGACTGTCAGCACCGCTTACGAAAGTAAGAGTACTGGTGGAAAGCTTCTTAAGGTTTTTGGTAATTGTTTTGTTACCATCAGCTGCTGTATTCAGTCCGTCTTCGATCTTTCCGGATCCGTCTGCAGCTTCCTGCATTCCGTCACCTGCTTCTGAGATAGAATCAAAAACGGTTTCTGTATAGGTTTCCGTAACCTTGGAAGCAATGTTATCACGAAGCTTCAGCATTGCTGTTTCACTGAGCTTGGAGGCGATATAGTTGGTTCCAGGGTTTGTCTCATAGGATAGCTCCATTTGCTTTGGATCGTTGTCCATTACAGTGGCTGCGTTTGCGGAGAAATTTTCCGGAATTTTGATAACCATGTAATAGGTTCCATTGGCCAGACCGTCCTCTGCTGTTTTGCTGTCTACAATGTTAAATGCCATTGAGTCGTTGTCTTTCAGCTCATCCGTCATGTCCTTACCTATGCTTAAGGTCTTGCCATTATACTCGACAGGTTTGTCTTCGTTTACCACGGCCACTGGCAGGCTGTCTACGTTTCCGTAAGGATCCCACATGGATTTCAGAAACAGACCTGCATAGATGATCGGGATTACGATAATGGCGATTACGACGATAAGCATGAGCTTGTTACGAAGTAAGCTTTTCCATTCGTTTTTGATCATATTACCTATCCCTTTCTTATTAAATTGTATTATCAAACATAGTTGATTAATCAAACTTTATTCCAGTAATGGCGATGAGATCTATTAATCATATTAAAATCTATTAATAGCTTAATATTCCATTATCAAACAAAGTGTTGATTTTCTTTACGTGATGTATTATACTAAACACATACCACAGATACAACCATTAAATCTTTACTGAATGTATATTAATAGACGGAAATAATGGAAGTGTCTATTACAAATAAAAAACTGCATAATAGACAAAAAGTACGTTATTTCCTTTGAATTTATGTGCAGTTGGTAATATTAAATGCAGACAGGATTCCTATGTTTCAACACAAATATGCAGCAGATATCTGGTATCGTGTAGGTCGGCGTCGTTAACAATTTTGATCTTGTCAATTCTTAACAACAGCAGATATCTGGTATCATGCAGATCGGCGTAGAGAAAGCGAATGCTTTTATTCGTTTGAAGGATGCATTATGCATTGTATGACAGTTGCAGAGTATCGTAAGTAATAGGTGATTGAGGCGGAGGAAACGTGCTTGCTTTTTTGAATTGCAGGGGGAATTAAGATGGCGGAAAAAGTTGACAGAAGAGTACGTAAGACCAAGGCACAGTTGCGAGCGGGGCTTGCCCGTCTTATGCAGAAGAAGAGTATTAAGGAAATTACGGTAAAGGAACTGGTGGAAGAAGTTGATATCAACCGCTCCACATTTTATCTTCACTATACAGATATCTATCAGATGCTGGAATCCATTGAGGCTGAATTGATGGAGGAAATCACGCATCTGGTGGCAGACTATCCGCTGGATCCTCTTAATAATAAGGAGAGCTCGTATCCTTTTATTGAGCAGATATTTACGATCCTGGATCATAATAAGGATATTTGTATCGCACTTCTTGGAAAGAATGGAGATATGGCTTTTGTGAATCGTATAGAAAAACTGATCGCAGATACAGTGCTGCATCGCTTGTCAATTCGTCTTCCGAAAGACAACCGTGACATTGAGTATGCGTATGCGTTTTGTCTGAATGGATGCGTGGGAATGATCAAGACATGGCTGTCTTCTGAGAATCAGGAGAGTACACAACATATGGCAGAGCTGACACATAAGCTGATTGATAATACAACACACATGTATCTGGAGCAGGCACTTAGATAAGAGAAATGTCCGGATGCATGCTGTGAGTCTGGTAAAAAATAAAGAGTATTGTTTCACGTTTGTTTGAGGGAAAACTCATGTTTCACGTGAAACAGTACTCTTTTTTTATTGGCTTTTTGTTGGTTTATAGCATTTCCACAAATTACTGTATGAAGCTCAACGGCTCTGAACATGAACAATGTCCTTTTGATACGTTGATTTCCCAAATTACTATAGATAAATTTTGTTTTTGATGCCGGATCATAAGTTGTTTTTACAGGAAAATAGCTACCTGTTCCAGGAAATGTTCCGGATCTTCCAGATGAGGAAGATGTCTGGTTTCCGGGATCACAGCGGTTTCAATGGAAGAATTCAGCTTCTGGTATTCCTCTGCGATAAGAGAAGCGGAAGCTTCTTTTTCTCCGGAAATAATATAGATGCATGCATCGGAAGATTCTACGGCATTATTAATGCTGATATTCAGGTATTTGCCAATGTAGCTGGAATACAGATATTTGGCGTTGGAACCACCCTTGTGAGCGGATTCATAATAGGTGTCTACCAGTGTATCTGTTACATGGAAGGGATTGTAGAACAGCTTTTCCATAAACAGACTGCTGATGGATTCGCGGGAAGCTACCATATGATAGATCAGAGTTCCGAAAATCGGAAGCTCGATAAAATACTTAAAGAGCTTGTTGTCTTTACAAGGTGCCTGCTTCAGGGAACTGAAGCTTGGTGGATTGACCAGCATGATCTTGCGGAAATGGTCGGAATTGTTACGGTAAGCCATGATCGCAAAAGAACCTGAGAAACCACTGGCAATAACATCGGTTTCCTCACGAATCACATTCTTGGCAAAATCACAGAGTAACTGAGCAAATACAAAATTGGTATAAGTAATATCCGGTTTTTCGGAACGTCCACATCCAAGAAGATCAATGGTGTAAACGGTATGTTCGGTTGCGAGCTGCTTCTCTATGGCATTCCATTCATAACCGGAAGCACCTGGCATGATATCATGAATAAGAAGAATAGGGGTGCCATGTCCCTGTTTTGTATAAAAAATCTTTCCAAAACGCCAGTCATAGGTTCTGCTGTGTGGCTGTTCCAGCATATCTTTAAGCTGAGATGTGGCATCTATGAAACGGTTAGCAATATGAATAACACCTGCGGCAGTTCCGACTAAAGCTGCAAGAGTAAGTAGTCTGTGTCCATTTTTCTTCATTAAAAAGCCTCCTGGAATTCGTAAAAATAATCAGGACAGATGTAACGTAATTCAGGTATCTGATCTGATTTTTTCTGAATATTTCTTTGCTTTATTATACGACAGGAACGAAAAATTTACAATGCTTTTGTGGGAACCCTAACCTTGTTATTGTATGCTGACGCTACTGTCCATTCTGTTCTTGGCGATGATCGCTAAGTTGCTGTTCGTTCTGCTTTCAGTAAAGCGCTTCGCAATGCAAAGAATTTATGTTGATCGCATAAATTGGTGCGGTATGGTCTCGGGCTTTCTGCGGCCTTCGTTTATAAAAAAACTTACGGAATATTATCAGTGAACAGTAGCATCGCCAATATGCTTCATGATACATAGAAATCAGATTTGGAACCGAATCAAGTAAGTCCCCTGCTTATTGCTCTTCATTAAAGCAGGGGACTTACTTGTATCAGGAGAAGGAAAAGCTCCTTCTGATAAAATGCGAAGTAGTTATTTGGTTATGAGCAAGTAGCGAAACGGATGCTTTTATCCTTCAGTAAAATACAAGTGTTTCACGTGAAACATTGGACTTGTTATCCGACAGAGCTGATGCTATACAGGATTGCCGAGGATGATGTTGATAAGGGTTTTGTTCAGCATCAGTGTGCGGTTCCATGGATTGAGAATTACTCCCTCAACAGACGGCTCTTGCAATGCAGAAGCAAAAATCTTATCAATATCTGCTGTAAATGTGGACATGATCTTATCACTGCCTTTTAACTCTTCGTCAAAGCTGGTAAATGCAGCCCACCATTGCTTTCCATCGTTGGTTTTGATCGCATGAAGAGAAATTTTTCCATCACCTTTTGGAGGTTCTACAGCAATGATCAGCTGTGCCTGCTCCTGCATTCTGTGACGGATCACGGTGAGAGTATGAGCAAGCATTTCTTCGGTTGCTTCTTTTTGGAGTGCTGCAATGGCAGTTTCGATCTTTTCATTGCCATTTAAAGTCTTGTCTAATTGTTTTTTATAGAAATCGTTGCGATTATTTGTGGTGTTCATGTATAAAATATTCCTTTCAATCAGATGATAAATGACTAGTACAGCGAATATTAAGTAACCGCCATATTGACTTGTCTGATTTTTCATATGCTGCGTTGTCGTCAATCGCCGTAGCCACCGCTACGCCTCATTCCTTCGCCTTGCATATGAGAAAATCATCCTACGTCAATATAGCAGAAACTTAATTTTCGCTGTACTAGTACATTGTTTTCGAAATAACTATACCAATTACTTGTTGGTGAATCCGACTGCACAGATCTAAAAGCCTCAGCATAGCCAGCTACGCCTGCATTTTTATACCTGCACATTCGAATCCACATCCCACGCGATTGGTATAGTTATTTACGAAACAATGTATTAGCCGCAAACTGCAAGGAGTTTGCGAATGCTTTCTTTATGGATTATAGCATTTCAGGGGAAAATGAGGCAAGAGAAGGAGTGTTTTTAACTGAATCAAATAAGTCCCCTGGTTCGATTTCGAAAAGCAATAATCAGGGGAACTTGCTTGCATCAGGAGAAGTGCAGGCTCCTTCGGATAAACTGCGAAGCACTTATTCGGTTATGAGCAAGTAGTGAAGCGGATGCTTTTATCTGCTTGCATTAAATCAAGAAGTTTCCTGATTACTGATCACTCCGTTCTTGGTAATACACTTCGCGATACACAGAAATTATGCTAATCACATAAATTTGCATGGTATGTCCAGGGCTTTCAGTGGTCTTTGCGCACAAAAAACTCGGAGGATAATATTACCAGTTAACAGTAAGTCCCCTGCTTCAATTACGAAAAAGTAATAAGTAATAAGCAGTGGGTGGCGTGTATTAGGAAGAATGCAACGGCGTTTAGAAGCAGGGAAAGGAATAGTGGGCATGTCTGAAAACAAGGTACTGCACTAATTCATGTGGCCATTGTTATGGATACATTGTAAGCAGGTCCTGATAAATTGTAAAGTAGCTATTGGGCGTAGAACTGCGTAGCGAATACGGGTATTTTTATTCGTTTGATCCCAAATTGGATAGATATGTTTGCGCACTTGAAGGTGAGTTCCCAGATACTGTCATCAGTATTCTCCATGATTTCGGTCAGATGCTTTTGTGAACTGGATGGGGAATTAACAAGTTAAGTGAATGTAGTAAAAATGTGTATTTATATGAAAAAACGGAGGGTAAGGCGGAAAATATGGGGGGATTTTATAGAACGATATAAGAGTAAGGACGAAATGAAGAGAAATAAGAGATTATTTCTGCGAAGAGAACACTATGATAATGATAATAATGCAAACACTAAGTACGATAAAAAGGACTTTATAAAAGAAAATACTGGCAAATAAAGAGAAATAATAGGATATTTACGAATGAAAAAGCATTAAAGTACAAATTATAGTACTTTAAATAAAAAAGTACGATAAAACGTACTTTATATGTATACACATATAAAAAAGTCTAAAAATGCAAAATGTGCACCTGCACACATGCGGCAAAAAGATAAAATATAGATCCGTTCCTACTTTAAACATGTAAAATTTTGATTGATCGAATAAAAGAAAGCAGCTGCTTCGATTACAAAAAAACAATAAGCTGTGGGTGGGAAAATACTTGTGCTCTTCCTGATAAACTGTAAAATAGCTATTTTGTGTAAAACTATGATTGAATGCAAAAATTTTTGTCCGCATGACTGGGATAAAGAGAAGACAGGGAAGTGTTTTACGGCTTGATTTAGAAGAAAAAGCCTATTAAGTGAAATTTATTTTATGCCAGTTCTATGCCGGAACTTTATTCAGATACATTTTATATTGGATATTACAAAATGAAACTATGCTTGAAAAAGCCTTTAGTTAACATGTACATAACGAATATATAACAGGATTGGAAGAAAAATGAAATAAATACGCAAATCTTTCGTAAACATAATAAAATAAACAAAAATCGAAAATTCCAGTTTCATAATATTATATTTTTTTCACGAGAGATACATGTATTTCACGCTATAAAAACACTCCGGGAAAAGAAGTTTCCATTTACTATATATAGATGCTTTTGGGAAATATAAAGATAACAGCCACATTATTTTGTGGATGGAGTTTCTTGTATTTTTTACATGCTTTCGTGATACAGATAATGCCAGAGAGAATATATCGGAGTATTTTTTTGATATTTCTCATTGATTTTATAATGTGTTCGTAACTGTTCAGTACCCTTGCAGTTACAAGTCAAACCGTGTCCTGGATCGATTTCGTTGATGGCATTTTTAACCGGATCGAGGAAGTCACTTGCTTCAATTATGAATATTGGTTTGATAATCTGTCTTCGGATGTTTCACGTGAAACATCCGAAGACAGATTAAGAATAAAGAGTCATAACCCCATCTTTGACAATTGCAGAAATAAAAAACATCTGTAGTTCGTGCTTATGTGTTTTATGGTAGGTTTAATATAGATTTTAATCGAATCAAGTAATTCACCTGCTTCAATTGTGAACTACAATAAGCAGTGGTTGGGGACTTGCTTGTATCAGGAGAAGTACAGTCTCCTTCTGATAAACTGCGAAACATTTATTAAGCTATGAGCAGTAGTGAAGAGGATGTTTTTATCCGCTTGACTTAAAAAATGTTTCGCAACAACGACAACTCATATGCGCTTTACGGTAGCGTGATATAGTTTTTAATCGCGTCAGGAGGTCCCCTGCTTCAAGTGTAAGAAGCAATAAGCAGCGGTTGGTGACTTGCTTGTATCAGGAAGAGTACAAGCAAGTTTTGATAAACTGCGGAGCAGTTATTCGGTGTAAAGCTGCGTAGCAACTGCGGATGCTTTTGTTTGTATGACTCGAATCAGGAGTTCCCCCCTGTTTTTGGCTTCAATTGCAAGAAACGATAAGCAGTGGTTGAAGAACTGCTTCTTATCAGGGAAGAGTAGCTTGTAGTCCTTTTGGTAAATCGCGAAGCAGTTATTCAGTGTAGAACTGCGAATGTGTTTACAGATGCTTTTATTCGCTTGATAATAATAGCAATGTTTTTAGTGTTCAGATAAAATTTGAAAATGCTATAAATGCTGTAAAAGAAAGGGATTTTGATGCCTATGTAGCAGTGTGCAAGGTTCCATAAAAGATAATATATCTATACCGAGAAAATCGAATTATTTTCGAGATTACGATAAATCAGAACAATTTCAGCAAAATATCTATAAATGGGAACTTCATTTCTGGTACGTTTTTATGGTGTAAAATATATAGTCTGATTGGTAACAAATAAAACTGTAAGTTTATGCGGAGTTGATGGACTTTATAATCGATGTACTGTTACTGTCAAACTTCTGTTTAGTCCGGAATGAGTTTGGGTATACTACACAATAAATAAAATAATTCAAAACCTATTTTCTATTGTTTCACGTGAAACATTATGTGGCAGTTTAAAAATAAAAGTGTTATAATGATATCCAATGAGTAAAAATCCCTTAAAAAAATAAAAAGGAGGGGTACAATGGGACGAATCATTGCAGTTGCCAATCAGAAAGGCGGGGTTGGAAAATCAACGACAGCCATAAATCTATCGGCCTGCCTTGCTGAAAAAGGGAAAAAGGTTCTTGCCATCGACATTGATCCGCAGGGAAATACGACCAGTGGACTTGGCGCAGACAAGAATGCAGTAGAAAACACCCTTTATGAGCTGCTGCTTGGAGAAGCAGAGACCAAGGATACCATTATAAAGAACGTTGTAGATAATGTTGACCTGATACCATCGAATATGAATCTTTCCGGTGCAGAAATTGAACTGGTTGATCTTGAGGATAAAGAATTTATTCTGAAAAAGATCACGGATAAACTTCGCCGGAAATATGATTACATAATCATGGATTGTCCGCCGTCACTGAGCATGCTTACAATTAATGCTTTGACAGCCGCAACCTCCGTTCTGGTGCCGATTCAGTGTGAGTATTATGCATTGGAAGGTTTGTCACAGTTGATACATACCATCGAACTGGTAAGAGACCGATTGAATAAGAGATTGAAGATCGAAGGCGTGGTCTTTACTATGTATGATGCCAGAACAAATCTGTCACTTCAGGTTGTAGAAAATGTAAAAGAAAACCTGGACCAGAATATATACAAAACGATCATACCGAGAAATGTACGACTTGCAGAGGCACCAAGCTATGGAAAACCGATCAATCTGTACGATTCACGATCTACAGGAGCAGAGAGTTATCGCCTCCTGGCAGAAGAAGTTATAGGCAGGGAGGGCGAGTGATGGCTGGAAGAAGAACAGGAGGCCTTGGAAAGGGTCTTGACGCACTGATCCCGAACAAAGCAGGCGGTCCGTCAAGGGAACCTGCAAAAAAGACAAGATCTGCAGTTGTAAAAAAAGACAAACCAACTGAAAAAGATAATCCGGCCGCAGAACGACTTGTGAAAATTTCCAGCGTAGAACCAAATCTGAATCAGCCCAGAAGACATTTTGATGAGGATGCGCTGCTGGAACTTTCGGAATCCATTAAACAGTACGGTGTTCTTCAGCCGTTGTTGGTATCCGATAAGAAGGATTATTTTGAGATCATTGCAGGCGAACGCCGCTGGAGAGCTGCCAAGATGGCAGGACTCAAGGAAGTTCCTGTTGTTGTAAAAGAGTTTACAGACCAGGAAATCGTAGAAATTTCCCTGATCGAGAACATTCAGCGGGAAGACCTGAATCCTATAGAGGAAGCGATGGCATACAAACGTCTGATGGAAGAGTTTCACCTGAAACAGGATGAAATCGCAGACAGAGTTGCCAAAAGCAGAACTGCAGTAACTAATTCCATGCGTCTTCTGAAGCTTTCTTCAAAAGTTCAGGAAATGGTAATTGCAGATATGATCTCAGCTGGTCATGCGAGAGCACTTCTGGGAATTTCTGATGAAGCTCTTCAGGAAACAACAGCCATGAAGGTTTTTGATGAAAAACTCAGTGTTCGTGAGACGGAAAAACTTGTAAAGAATCTGGTTTCTCCTGCGAAAAAAGTAAAAACAGAGAGAAACACAGCAGAAGATGCCATTTATGAGAGCCTGGAAGAAAAAATGAAAGGTATCATGGGAACAAAGGTATCCATTCAGCGAAAGAAAAACAACAAAGGTAAAATTGAAATTGAATATTATTCCAGAGATGAACTGGAGAGGATCATTGATCTGTTCGAATCTATCAGATAGGAGGCAGAATGAGCGGGATTTTTGAAAGCATGGGAATTGATTCCGGGATTGTGATCATTGTTTTGCTGATCCTTACCATCATTCTTCTGATCAATGTGGTGAGTAGCAATATGCGTCTCAGCCGTTTGGAACGGAAGTACAAGATGTTTATGAGAGGCGGAGATGCACAGTCACTGGAAAAAGTTTTTGTAAGAAAATTTGCACAGATCGACCGGCTGTATGAAGCAAAGGAAGATCATGATCATGACATCAGCTTTATCAAAAAAAATATGAATGTAATGTTCAGCAAATATGGCGTTGAAAAGTATGATGCATTTGATGATGTAGGTGGAAAACTCAGCTTTGCACTGGCGCTTCTTGATAAAAACAATACGGGTCTGATCTTGAATGCGGTTCACAGCCGCGATAACTGTTTCCTTTATTTAAAGGAGATCGTAAAAGGTGAGTCCTATGTTGTACTTAGTCAGGAAGAAGTGGAAGCTTTGAGAAAAGCAGTAAACTTTGGACTTGGTGAGATTGAGAAGGAATAAAAAACTGCAAAGAGTAAGAATATTTTTAATACAGGAGGAATATCATGTTAGACATTAAGTTTGTGAGAGAGAATCCGGAGGTTGTAAAGCAGAATATCCGCAATAAGTTCCAGGACAGCAAACTGGAGCTGGTTGACAAGGTTCTCGAACTTGATAAAGAAAACAGAGAGATTAAGCAGGAGGTTGAGGCTCTCCGTGCTGAGAGAAACAAGATCTCCAAACAGATCGGTGCTCTTATGGGCCAGGGAAAAAGAGAAGAGGCAGAAGAGGTTAAAAAACAGGTTGCTGCATCCGGAACTCGTATTGAGGAACTTTCTCAGAGAGAGAAAGAGGTTGAGGAAGAGCTTCTGAAAGATATGATGGTGATCCCGAACATCATCGATCCTTCTGTACCGATCGGTAAAGACGACAGCCAGAACGTAGAGATTGAGAAATTTGGTGAGCCGGTTGTTCCGGATTTTGAAGTCCCTTATCATACAGATATCATGGAGAATTTTGATGGAATCGATCTTGACAGCGCAAGACGTGTTGCCGGTAACGGATTCTATTATCTGATGGGTGATATCGCACGCCTTCATTCCGCAGTAATTTCCTATGCAAGAGATTTCATGATCAACCGGGGATTTACTTACTGCGTACCACCTTTCATGATCAGAAGCAATGTTGTTACAGGCGTTATGAGCTTTGCGGAGATGGATGCTATGATGTACAAGATCGAGGGTGAGGATCTTTACCTGATCGGAACAAGTGAGCATTCCATGATCGGTAAATTCATTGACCAGATTATTCCGGAGGAAGAGCTTCCGAAGACACTTACAAGCTATTCTCCGTGCTTCCGTAAAGAGAAAGGTGCTCATGGACTTGAGGAGAGAGGTGTTTACCGTATCCATCAGTTCGAGAAACAGGAGATGATCGTTGTCTGCAAGCCAGAGGAGAGTAAGATGTGGTTCGACAAGCTGTGGCAGAATACAGTAGATCTGTTCCGTTCTCTTGATATTCCGGTTCGTACGCTTGAGTGCTGCTCCGGTGACCTAGCTGATCTTAAGGTAAAATCCCTCGATGTTGAGGCATGGTCTCCACGTCAGAAGAAATACTTTGAGGTAGGAAGCTGCTCCAACCTTGGAGATGCACAGGCACGTCGTCTGAAAATCCGTGTAAACGGCAAAGATGGCAAGAAATATCTTGCTCATACATTAAACAATACAGTAGTAGCACCTCCGAGAATGCTCATTGCTTTCCTGGAGAATAACCTGAATGCAGATGGATCTGTAAACATTCCAAAAGCTCTGCAGCCATATATGGGCGGTATGACAAAGATTGAGAAAAAGACACGCGCGTAAGAGAAACGCAGGCTTTTTCAGGGAGGTGTTCTTGTGCACAGTTATTTAAAGACCGTTGGTTTTTCACAGATTACCAGAAGAAGTGAAATAAAAGAGATCATCCGTGATGTGATCGCAAGCTACGATGAAAAGGTTTGCGTGGAAAATCATCCGGAAGGCGTATTTGTACAGTTTTCCAAGAATTATGGCTGTGACTGTGGAATCAGCGTTTGTGGTCAGTACGATGAGAACGGTGAGTTTCACGTGGAATATTATTTCCCATTTTTCAGGGGAACAGGAATCACATCCAAGGAAAAAGTGACTGTTGAACGTCATACAGATAAGGAATCTTATGCAGGAGCATGTGATGATTTGCGTATTGGCGTGACTATGATCTTTTATCTGCAGAATCTGGCAGAATATATGCAGGAGAAATACAAAGGCCTGAAAGACCCGGGGGACCGTCCGGTGACGGTTTCCGGTCTGGCTTCTGAGGGAAAGATCCTGTTTCCGCTGCAGAAGGATAAGGAAGCGGTAAAGGTGGAGAGAGAACTTTCCAAAAACAGGACTAATCTGATCGCAGCAGCGCGTAATGGTGATGAGGAAGCTATGGAGAGCCTTACAATGGAGGATATGGATACTTACTCCATGATTTCCCAGAGAATTGTTACAGATGATGTTCTCACGATCGTGGACTCTTATTTCATGCCTTATGGAATCGAATGTGATCAGTATAATGTTCTTGGTGAGATTCTGGATATCATGAAATTTAAGAATATCCTGACAGGTGAAGAAATCTGCCAGATGACTATAGAGAGCAATGATATACAGTTTGATATCTGCATCAACAGCAAAGATCTTCTTGGTGAACCGGCAGTTGGACGCCGCTTCAAAGGAACAATCTGGCTGCAGGGTCAGCTGCACTATTAAGTTTTCGAATTTAGAATTAATTCTTGTAATTTCAAAATAAATATAGTAAAATAATGGTTGTGAAACTTTTGGAAGTGTTCGAAATGTTTCACAACTATATATGTCCATATAGCTCAGCTGGATAGAGCACTCGCCTCCTAAGCGAGGGGTCGGAGGTTCAAATCCTCTTGGCGACGGGCTTCAAAGCGTTCGAAAATGTTAGCTGGATTAGCTGACAACGAACGCTTTTGTTATTTTCTAAACACGTTCGTGACACAAAATTCCATTCAAAAGGATCAATTTCCAGCTAACGCAATCCGATTTTTGTTAGCTGACAGCTAATCAAAATTACCGGTTTGCAAACATGGTTTTTAGGAAGTCTAGCTAACATTTGGGTTCCGCTCTGTTGTCACCCCTTATTCGGGGATGTAAATCAGAGAAAAGGCGGGAAAAGAAACAATCTCTCCCAAACCTGCAAACATAAATTAGCTGAAACAGTATTCAATTCTATTAGCTACAGCTAATGGTCAAACAGCAATGTCTGTTTGGAACTTTACTATCTATAAAAGTTCCAGGCAGGCATTTTTTAGTATCCTGAATCCTGGAGGAAAGGAGTCAAGATGACTGAGCCAAACAGACAATCAGGAGAAAACGAAGAAAGAATCATAGAAATTGAGATTGAGCGTCTTCGACCGTTCAAAGAGCATCCGTTTCAAGTGAAAGATGATAAGTAAATGTTTCTTCTGCAGGAAAGCATTGAGAAGTATGGCATCTTAAATCCGCTGATCGTTAGACCAGTACCGGATGGATACTATGAGATCATATCCGGCCACAGAAGAAAACATGCTGCGGAGAAGTTGGGATACCGTAAAGTACCGGTAATTATCCGGGTATTAAGTGAAGATGATTCCATTTTAAGTATGGTAGATTCCAATCTTCACAGAGAACGGATCAGTTACAGTGAAAAAGCTTTTGCTTACAAACTGAAAAATGACGTACTAAAAAGAAAGAGTGGTCGAAAAAAGAGCCAAGTTGACCACAAAAAACCAAGAAAACGATCGATAGATATTATCAGTGAGAATTGTGGTGATAGCCCAAAACAAGTGCAACGTTATATATCACTGACAAAGCTTATACCAGAAATGCTGCAGAAGCTGGATGATGAGATTATTTCTTTTTGTCCGGCCGTGGAGATAGCAGCACTGAAAGAAAATGAACAAAGAGAACTGCTTAAAGCAATGGATTATGCACAAGCGATTCCATCACTCTCACAGGCCCAGCGGATAAAGCAGCTGAGTAAAGAAAAACAGTTATCGCTGGAAAAGATGGAAGAAATCATGTGTGAAGTGAAAAAGGGTGAGATCACAAGAGTGGCATTCACAAACGAGC
>OCHC01000499.1_pt1 | contig 41833 bp, 37 predicted proteins | sample 1538641 | NCBI WGS metagenome assembly OCHC01 (sample SAMN04571714, study PRJEB22368) | human gut metagenome | biome: human gut; material: stool | host: Homo sapiens | place: Luxembourg | collected 2012-08-17
GCAAGTGCAAAAAGACAATATAAAAAGAGCCTGACGATTAATCGTCAAGCTCCATTTTTACTTTACTTTTGAAAACAATTCCTGTTACAAATACAATTGTGATTCTACAGATGCAGAACTCTCTCCTTGATCTCCTGCGTTCTTCCCTGATTCCAGAACTGCGTTCCGATATATCCGCAGGTACGTCTTGCAACATTCAGTGTATCCTGGTTGCGGTTTCCGCAATGCGGACACTCCCATACGAGCTTTCCTTCCTCATCTGTTATGATCTGGATTTCTCCGTCATATCCACACTCCTGACAGTAATCGCTCTTTGTATTGAGTTCCGCATACATAATGTTGTCATAAATGAAACGGATGACCTGAAGTACGGCTGCAATGTTGTCTTTCATGTCCGGAACTTCTACATAGCTGATCGCTCCACCGGAAGAAAGTGCCTGGAACTGAGATTCAAACTTCAGTTTTGAGAAAGCATCAATCTCTTCTCCGACGAATACATGATAGCTGTTTGTAATATAACTCTTATCTGTAATTCCCGGAACAATGCCAAATCTCTTCTGCAGACATTTTGCGAACTTATAGGTTGTACTTTCAATCGGTGAACCATAGATACTGAAAGCAACGTTCGTCTCCTCTTTCCACTGGTTACATGCATCATTCATGTGCTTCATAACATCCAGTGCAAATGGTGTAGCATCCGGATCTGTATGGGATTTTCCTGTCATATATTTCACACACTCGTAAAGTCCTGCATATCCAAGAGAAATCGTTGAATATCCTCCATAGAGAAGTTTATCAATCGGTTCTCCCTTCTTCAGGCGGGCAAGTGCTCCGAACTGCCACAGAATCGGTGCTGCGTCAGATAGTGTTCCTTTCAGACGGTTGTGTCTGCACATCAATGCGCGATAGCAAAGTTCCAGTCTGTCATCAAAGATCTTCCAGAACTTATCCATATCTCCACCGGAAGAAAGTGCAACGTCAACAAGGTTGATCGTAACAACTCCCTGATTGAAACGTCCGTAGAACTTGTAGTTTCCGTTCTCGTCTTTCCATGGGCTTAAGCAGCTTCTGCATCCCATAACCGGGAAACAGTTTCCTTCTTTAAGCTCTTTCATCTTTTTCTCGGAAATGTAATCCGGAACAAGACGCTTTGCAGTACACTTTGCTGCAAGTTCTGTCAGATAATAATATTCGCTTCCTTCTTCGATATTATCTTCTTCCAGAACATAGATCAGTTTCGGGAATGCCGGTGTCACCCATACTCCGGCTTCATTCTTAACTCCCTGATAACGCTGACGAAGTGTCTCTTCGATAATCATCGCCAGGTCTTTCTTCTCTCTCTCGTTCTTTGCCTCGTTCAAATACATGAAAACTGTAAGGAACGGTGCCTGTCCATTTGTTGTCATCAGTGTGATCACCTGATATTCGATTGTCTGGACACCCTTTGTGATCTCTTTCTTCAGTCTTCTCTCTACGATCTCATTGAGCACATCTTCCGGATATTCCATCCCGACCAGTTCCTGCTCACCGATCACTTCCTTACGGATCTTCTCTCTGGAAACATCCACAAACGGTGCCAGATGAGCAAGTGAGATACTCTGTCCGCCATACTGGTTACTTGCAACCTGGGCAATGATCTGAGTTGCGATATTACATGCTGTAGAGAAGCTGTGTGGCTTTTCAATCATTGTACCGCTGATCACAGTTCCGTTCTGAAGCATATCCTCCAGATTCACAAGATCACAGTTGTGCATATGCTGTGCATAATAGTCAGAATCATGGAAGTGGATAATTCCTTCTCTGTCTGCCTCCACAATATCATGTGGGAGAAGCATTCTTGTTGTCAGGTCACGGCTGACCTCTCCTGCCATATAATCTCTCTGTACGCTGTTGACTGCCGGGTTCTTGTTTGAGTTCTCCTGCTTTACATCCTCGTTGTTGTACTCGATCAGTGACAGGATACGATTGTCTGTTGTATTCGCCTTACGTACGAGGGATCTCTTATAACGATATCTTACATACTTACGTGCAAGTTCAAAAGCTCCGGTAGCCATAATCTGATTCTCTACCATATCCTGGATCTCTTCTACGGATACTGCACGATTCAACTTGTTACACTTGAATTCCACATATTCTGCGATATCTTCAATCTGGCTGTCTGTCAGCGTACGCTCCTCATTATCCTTATCCGCTTTCGTCACAGCAACCACGATTTTCTGTATATCAAATGTCTCTTCCGACCCATTTCGCTTGATAATTTTCATTGATCAGTCTCCTCACTTTTTCTTATTCTTGCACGATATCTTGTGTTTTATCCGTTTCTATCGTGCTGTCTGATACTTATTCTAATACAAAATATAGTATAATGCAATCCCCAAAACACAGTATCATGTATTTTCAGAACATCTGCTACATTTTTTGAGTTTTTCATTTAACTGATAATCTTTACTCCATCTGTTATACAAAATCAAAACTGTCTATGAATTATCTGTCTACTCATTCTCCTTTCACACCTGCAGAAAAGGCAGCCAAACAGTCCTTATTCAAGGACTTTGGCTGCCTTTTCTTTCGTTTTATTTCAGGTAATAATTCTATTTATTTTTCGAATTCACAGATAATTCGGTCAATTCTTTTTCTAATAAGATCCGTTATGTTTTGCATGGAAATCTCTTGTCTCTTTGACGATCACTCCGTTCAATGCAAGAAGTGCGATCAGGTTCGGGAATGCCATCAGTGCATTGAAGATATCTGCGATATTCCATACTGCTTTTACTGTCATATAAGGTCCAATGAATACTGCAAGGATATACAGGATACGATATCCCATTACAACTCCTTTATTTCTGTTAAACAGGTATTCCACGCATCTCTCGCCGTAATAGTTCCATCCGAGAATTGTTGTGAATGCAAAGAATACAAGACACAGCATCAGGGAGAATGTCGCTACGAACGATGGGAATGGAAGTCCTTTCTGGAAAGCATCCATTGTGATTGCCACACCTTCAAGTTCCGGGTTCAGCCAGGAACCGGCGATCACGATAGAAAGTCCTGTCATTGTACAGATTACGATTGTATCAATAAATGTTCCTGTCATAGACACAAGTCCCTGACGGACCGGTTCTTTTGTTCTTGCTGCTGCTGCTGCGATCGGTGCACTACCAAGTCCGGACTCGTTTGAGAAGATTCCTCTTGCAACACCTTTCTGCATTGCTACGAACACGGATCCAACCGCTCCTCCTGCAAGTGCACTTCCTGTAAATGCAGATTTCACGATAGAAGCCAGTGCTGCCGGAACAGCTGTGATATTTGTAATAATGATGATTACTGCAAGTCCTACATAAAGAACTGCCATAAATGGTACGATAACTTCTGATACTTTAGCAATTCTCTGGATTCCCCCAAGAACTACAAGACCTACGCATAATGTCAGAATTACTCCTGCGACTACAGTTGCCCAAGAATAATTTCCTCCAAACAGGGAAACTGTATGTGCCATATCCGGATCAAAGAAGTTCTTAACTGCGGATGCAATACTATTCACCTGTGTAAATGTACCGATTCCGAAGAGACCAACTCCGGCTCCGAAGAATGCGAAAATCTTCGCAAGCCATGTCCACTTCTTACCCATTCCGTTTTCAATATAATAGAATGGTCCGCCAAGTACATGCCCGTCTGCGTCGATTGTACGATATTTGATTGCCAGAAGACCTTCTGCGTATTTTGTCGCCATTCCAAAGAATGCCGCGATAACCATCCAGAACAACGCTCCCGGACCACCAAGTGCGATTGCTGTTGCAACACCTGTGATATTACCGGTTCCGATTGTTGCTGACAGAGCCGTACAAAGTGCTCCAAAGCTGGTCACTTCTCCGCTACCGTCTTCTTCATCTTTAAACATGAATTTGAAAGCTTTGCCAAGATGCCTGATCTGTACAAGACCAAGTCTGGCTGTTAGAAAGATACCTGTTGCCATGATGAGGCAGATCAACGGAAGCCCCCACACAGCATTGTCGATTGCAGTGATGATTTTGTCGATTTGTGCAAACATTTCTTTATTCCTCCATCCTTTTGCCTGAGAGACTCGCGGCATGTAACTGCATCCATGACCGCTTACACCTTCGGCGCTCTTTTTAAAGAGACTCTCCTGAGTATTGCTGTCATTCACGTCAGATGTGAATGACAGCAAGTTTTCTCTTTCGTGCTTTAACACGATAAAATTAAGAATAGCACTATGTTATAAGAAATGCAATACGTTTCAAACATTTTTTCAATTAAGAATACTAATATTTATTAATAAACATTAACAATAAGATTATTCTGCCAGCTCTTTTCCTGCTGCCTTAAGTTCTTCAAGTACATCATCCTCCGGAGCCTCATTTGCGATGATTCCTTCTTCACAGATCAACTGTGCCCCAGCGTTTTTCATGCGGTCTGCCCAGTCTCTCATCCATTCTCCGTCTCCCCATCCATAAGAACCGAACAGAAGGATCTTCTTCCCTGATACATAAGATTCCAGTTCTTCTACAAATGGTTCCATCTCAGATTCTTCAAGCACCTCTGCCCCCATTGCCGGGCATCCAAGTGCAAACGCAGCTTCTTCTGCCACTGTTTTTGCATCTGCATTTCCTACTTCCAGAAGTTCTGCTTCCTGACCTGCCGCTTTGATTCCTTCGGCAACCGCCTCTGCCATTGCCTGTGTATTACCGGTTCCACTCCAATATACAACTGATATACTCATTTTATAAATTCCTCCACTTTCTTTGATTCAATGCAATTTCACGGATGTTTTTTCCATCCAGATACTCATTCACCGCACAAACCTTTGCACGGTCATATTCATGAAAAATCATTCTCGCTTTTTCAGGATTACTATATACTTTCCAGTATCCTGTCATAATAAAATCTCTGCCTTCTTTTTCAATAAAGCTCTGCACATCTGCCGTCGGATATCCGAGAAAAGCTCCAATCTCATGTGGGAATCCAATTCCTTGTGCAGTACACTCACGGATACGTTCTGACAGATGTGCCAGCATTTCCTCGATATTGCTTTCCTTATATCCGTATTGTCCGATCAGTTCGCGGAGTTTTGGCTGGTTCATATATTCTTCCAGCTCTTTGGGGCGATAGAAAAGGACAAGGCATTTCCCCTCTGAGCAGGATAATTTATAAAAATTGATCTCCATCCCGGAAAACATTTCTTCCAATTCAGAATATGATTCATTTTCCATTGAAATCAGGCCAGATACTTTAAGCCCTTTCAGAAAAGGCGCACACTGTAATATAACCTGAAACCCAAGCCTCACCTTCCGGTCTTTATTTTTTAGATAGTAGGATAATACTTCCGTCGGCATATCGTTCTCCTTAGCTTTATTTTGAGAATTGTTTTCATTCAAGTATTATGTTATCATAAATGAAAATGATTTTCAATACAGTTTTTGAGAACTTTTCTCATTACCGTGGTGGCATCTTACTGCTCATTTCTTATGGTAATTCCGCATAAAACTTTTTCAAATTTTAACACTTTTTTAGTTGTTACTCACATATCTTTAGTGTATAATGAATTTATAAATATTTGAGAGGTGAGAAAATCTCAAACATTATACACACTTACATAAAGGAGAGATTCGCCATGGTAAATTTAATCACAGGCCCAAGAGGCAGCGGAAAAACACAGCAGATGATCGATCTTGCAAACGAGAAGGTTAAGACTTCTTCCGGTAATGTCGTATTTATTAAAAGGAGCAGCAAAGACACTTATTCTGTAGATTTCAATATCCGTGTCATCAAGATGGCTGATTATCCTGACATCCTTACCTTAGAAGAATTCGTAGGTTTCCTCTATGGTATGGCTGCCGGCAATCACGATATCGAGGCTGTTTTCATTGACAGTATCTTAAAGCAGGCTAATATCACATTAGAAAGTCTTCCGACATTCATCGAGAAATTAAATAAGATTTCCGAAGATGCCAAGATTGACTTCTACCTCAGCGTCAGCGCAGATAAAGCTGAGATTGCAGATGTTGACACACTTGAATGCACAGTTCTGTAAGTATTTACAACGTAGTGTAACACAGGATTCGCCCTTCTGGGTCTGAATTAAATGTTTTCAGGAATCAAAAAAGAAGTACTTCCGTTTTCCGGTTGTACTTCTTTTTTTCGCTTCTTTCTCTTATTCTGTCTGTGCAGAATCCCCTGCCGTATCTTCTGCCTGCTCTTCTTTCGCAGCTTTTGTGCTGATCTGTTCACTCGCTTTTCCATTCAGGGAAAGAACTGTATCCACCTGCTCCCCCTTCTTATACTCAACTGTGACTTCATCTCCGACATTAAACCGGATAATATCAATAAAATCTACAACAGATACATCAAAGATCTCATCCGAACCTTCAAGCATGATATAATAATGAGAATCACCGTCTATAACGCCCTGGGCGATCTTTGTGATCTTAGCTGTCAGTGTATCTACGGATCTTGTATCCTCAGCTTCTGTCTTGATCCCGTTCTTATACATCAGATTAGTGTAAGACTCCTCGCATTCACTGACCGTATCTCCAATTGCAACAATCTGATATTTCTGCACATTTACCATCGCATACTTCTTCACCAGACCGGCATCATCCTTCAATGCAATGAAATAGGTCGGTTCACCGGAAATATTTAAAAGCAGTGGGAATGTTGCCGTATAGTGCAGATTCTGTACCTGCCCTTCTGCAGAAGACATCGCTGAACTCTCTGTTGCTCCTTCAATCTCATAGAACTTTGTCTCCATTGTTCTCTGATTCATCAGAACAAACCCTACATTCGACTGGTCTCCGGTAATCGAGGTAACACCTGTGTATACCCATACATCGTCATCGATTGCAAGATAATTGTATCCGTCAGTTGTATTCAGGCAGTCTTTCTGCCCCAATACACTATTAAAGAAACCATGTTTCAATGTTCCGTGATAATTATAAAGCTCAACTAACAGATCTGCGGAATATACTCTGTCAACCCACTGTGGGACATCCTCAACTGCATAATCCTTCGTTTCTCCTGTGATCGCATTGCAAAGTACAACTCTTCCGATTGTTGTTCCACCGAATAATCCGATATTGTACTTCTTCACCGGGCAGATCCAGTACGGAACCCCGTCTTCATCAATTTCAAAACTCAGATCATTAAAAATATAGGTCGGATAGTTAAATCTCAGATGACGGTAAATATTTCTGTTAAAATGATCACTTGTCGTGTACTTCATCCCTTCACTCAGTTTTACGAGTTCCGTATTCTGTGTTGCCATATCAATCTTGATATAGGCTGGGATTCCTTCTCTCATGTTCGTAAACCATTTGATCACGCTGGCATATTTCAAAGGAGAAACTCTCACCGGCTGATCCTGATAGTTGATCTGGGAATACAGTTCATCTACCTCGAACTGGGATACCATATCTACCATACTTCCCATCTTCCTGTCACCGAGAAGCTCTGCTGAATCCTTATCCAGCAATGGAATCTGATCAAAAGATAATTCTTCGATATCTTTCGTAAATTCTCCATTCTTCACCGTCAAAAGTTCCTGATACTTCTTCGCATTCACAATTGGAGAAGACAAAACTGATCCTGCCACATATGCGATCACAAGCACCGCAAGGATTCCAAGGATCACCTTTAATCCCTTTGACTCTTTCCAGTCGTAACGGTTTAAATTTTTCTTTCTGATAAATACCACAGCTGCCAGAATGACCAACACCACAAGATACATCCAGAATTCTGAGGCATGAATATTGATCGCCGGGAGTGTCACATAGTAATAGATTCCAATCAACAGAATCACTCCTATGACAGCTGTCACTTTCATTTTAAATTTGTTCATCTCACCTCTTCCTTTCTTTCATTTTATATAACTGTTCAGAGCCAACCTCCAAAATGCTACGCATTTTACACCTGTTTTTTGAAATTTTGCTTAGCTCTGAACAGTTACCATTTTATCATATAAAAATAAAATGTGCGAAAAAATCTGTTTCATTCAAATTTTCCGCACATAATTAACAAAAAATCGTCTAGAATCTTCTTCTCCAAAGTTCCGGAGAAAGAAGAAGCAGGTATGGGAAGATCTCTAATCTTCCAATCAGCATATCAAAGCAGAATACCAGCTTGGATACTGCTGAAAATGGTTGGAAATTCATCACAGGTCCTACCTTTGAAATTCCAGGTCCTACATTGCTCATCGTAGTAAGTACTCCACTAAATGTTGTCGCAAAATCAAAATTATCAATAGAGACAAGTAAAATTGATACAATCATAATTATAATGTAACACGTCAGATAGAGATTTACATTCTTCAATGTATCCTGTCCAATCTTTTTACCATTGACTTTAATGATCGTAACTGCATTTGGATGTAACATTTTACGCACTTCTCTGCGGATTGATTTCACGATGATCAATAAACGGCTTACTTTAATACCTCCTCCGGTGGATCCTGCACAGGCTCCCACAAACATAAGTGCCAATAATATTGATTTCGAGAGTTCCGGCCACTGGTCATAATCTGCGGTTGCAAATCCGGTTGTCGTAATGATCGAACCGACCTGGAAAGATGCATAGCGGAATGCATGTGCAACCGTTCCATAAATCTTGAGGATATTTCCTGTGATTATAGCGATTGACACACCTACTATTCCAAGATATGCCCACAGCTCTTCATTTTTCAGAATGGATTTCCAGTCTTTGAGCAATATGAAAAAGTACAAGTTAAAGTTAATTCCAAACAAAATCATAAATACTGTGATCACACCATCAATATATGCACTGTCGTAGAAGCTGACGCTTGCAGCTCTATTAGAAAATCCTCCCGTTCCGGCAGTACTGAATGCATGTAAAAGTGCATCATACAGGTTCATTCCGCCAAAAAGCAGAAAAACCACTTCTGCTGCTGTCAGAACAAAATACATTCCATATAAAAGTCTTGCGGTATGTCTTGCCTTTGGGACAAGCTTATCCGCCTCCGGTCCCGGTACTTCCGCACGCATGAGCGGCATTGCATTCTCATCATCCAGAGATGTGATCATCATAACAAATACAAGTACCCCCATACCACCGATCCAGTGTGTAAAGCTTCGCCAGAAGGAAATTCCCATTGGCAGAGCCTCGATATCTGCCAGGATTGTAGATCCGGTTGTAGTGAAACCGGAAATTGTCTCAAAAAGTGCATCAATATAATATGGAATACTTCCCGAAATCACAAACGGAAGCGCTCCGAATGCGGACCATAAAATCCATGCAAGCCCAACAATAACAAAACCTTCTTTCCCGTAAATCTGCTTTGAAGCCGGAAGCTTCCTTCCGAACACCATATAAATTACGAGCAGGATTGCTGCTACAATCAGAAAAGAAATTACGCTTTTTTCATGATATATCAGGGAAACCAACGCTGGGATCAGCAGAAGTAATCCTTCGACTCCCATCATTTTCCCCAAAATATATACTATCATCTTCTTATTCATCGCGCTGCACCTACATTAAAATATCTTTAATATCTTCAATCTGTTTTTCCATCGTGATAATGATCACATTATCTCCTACCTGAATACAATCATCTCCGCTCGGAAGAATGATCTGACGTTTTCTTGCAATACATGCAATCAGATTATTCGGTTTCAATGAGAGATTCTTCAATGGAATTCCTGTATAATTTGTCTCAGCCTTAACAATAAATTCCAGTGCTTCAACTTTGTCATCAACCAATTGATACATTGTCTCAACATTCGCACTTCCCTGAGAGTTTTTACGCGCTCTGACATAACTCATGATTGCGTCTGCTGTAGCTGTTTTAACAGAAACAATACTATCAATTCCAAAGTCTTCTACCATACGTGCGCGTCTGTCTTCATTGACTTTCGTAACAATTTTGTCCACATTCTGACTCTTTGCAAAAAGAGAAAGTATAATGTTCTCTTCATCCATCCCTGTCAGGGCAACAAATGCATCCGCTTCATCAATCCCTTCTTCTACAAGAAGATCGTGATCTGTTGCATCTCCATTAATAATGGTTGCTTTTGGAAGTAATTCGCAAAGTTCTTCACATCTTTGGCGATTCTGTTCTATGATCTTTATCTGCATACCAAGTGTGCTAAGCTGAAGTGCAAGATAGTAACCAACTCTTCCGGCTCCACAAATAATGACTTTTTTGATTTTGTCCTTACGCTTTCCATTTGCTTTAAAAAATGCCTCTAAATCTTTATGAGATGCCGCAATATGCAGACGGTCTCCTGCACGCATCCTGTATTCTCCATCTGGAATGCAAACTTCATCTCCATGTTCCACTGCACAGACAAGCAGACGGATCTGGAACCGGTTATACATTTCCGCAAGGCTTAACCCTGCCAGGCTGCTTCCCTTCGCAACCGGTAATTCAATCAATTCTACACGTCCCTTCACAAAAGTCTCCACCTGACTCGCATCCGGGAAGAGCAGAAGTCTGCTAATCTCATCTGCCACGATAAGTTCCGGGTTTACAGCCATACTAAGATGCAGATCTTCTTTCAGAAGTCCGATCTGACGATAATAAATCGGATTACGCACACGGGCAATCGTATGTCTTGCACCTAATTTTCTGGCGATCAGACAGCTTAACATATTGCATTCATCTGCTGATGTACAAGCAATCACCAGGTCGGCATGCGCCACATCTGCCTGTTTAAGTACTTCTGCGTCTGCGCCATCTCCCGTCACGCAGGCAATATCCAGACGATCCATAGCAAATCTCAACTTATTTTCATTACTGTCAATCATTATAATGTCATATTTCTCGGCGGAAAGTTGCTTGGCAAGCTTGTAACCGACCTTTCCGTCACCGATAATAATAATCCTCATTTTCTTATCCCTCATATTATTATAATAATCTTATAACTGCTCTACACAGTCACTTTATGTCACTGTTCACAGGATTTCATAAACAACAACATACCTGTCTAATGCAGACAGGTAGATGAATTATAGCACCTTTGTTTTGAAAGTACAACCATATTCGCAAACTTGTGATTTTTTTGTGAAATATAATGTTACTGTTTTTTCTAAAACAAGCAATAAGAGCGTGCTATCCACTCCTTTTTATCAGCCGGATAACACACTCTTTGTATTGCCTGAATCTTTAATTATGCTTCTTCTGCTCTTGCAGCAATTTCTTTCTCCTGTACATCAGATGGAGCCTGCTCATATCTTGCAAATGTATATTCGTAAGATCCTCTTCCACCTGTCATGGAGCGAAGTGTTGTGCAATAGCCAAACAGTCCTGTCATTGGAATATCTGCTTCAATAACCTGCTTTCCTCCGGCTACCGGTGTCATGCCAAGCACACGTCCTCTGCGTTTGTTCAGGTCTCCCATGATATCTCCTGTGTAATCATCCGGAACTGTAACTTTCAGGGATGCGATTGGTTCAAGAAGTACCGGAGATGCCTCCAGGAATCCTTTCTTGAATGCCTGGATCGTAGCTGTCTTAAATGCCATCTCCGAAGAGTCTACCGGATGATAGGATCCGTCGTATAAAGTAGCTTTCACACCAACTACCGGATATCCGGCAAGAGGTCCTTTCACTACAGATTCCTGCAGACCTTTCTCTACCGCCGGGAAATAGTTCTTCGGAACTGCTCCTCCAACAACACATTCTTCGAATACAAATGGAGTTTCGAGATCTCCTGATGGTTCGAATTTCATCTTAACATGTCCGTACTGTCCATGTCCGCCGCTCTGTTTCTTATACTTGGAATCAACGTCAGAATTCTTACGGATTGTCTCACGGAATGCAACTTTTGGTGTCTCCAGTGTGATCTCTACTTTATATCTTGCCGCCAGTTTACTTGCTACGATCTCAAGGTGCTGCTCACCCATTCCATAAAGAAGAGACTGTCTGTTCTCACTGTCATTCACAGCTTTCAATGTAACATCTTCTGCTGTCATTCTTGCAAGAGCCTGTGATACCTTATCTTCATCGCCTTTATTCTTTACGCGATACTTCATATATGTATATGGTACAGAATAATCTGTCTTTGCATAAGATACCGGTGTTCCCTTTACGGAAAGAGTATCTCCTGTTCTTGTATTTGTCAATTTACCGATTGCTCCGATATCACCTGCAAAAAGCTCTGGCACTTCGCTTGGCTTACTTCCGCACATGGTATAAAGTTTACCTGGTTTCTCTTCTGCGTCTGTGTCTGCATTATAAAGTACATCATCTCCTTTAAGTACTCCGGAGCATACCTTTACGAAAGAGTATTTTCCAATAAATGGATCCACCATTGTCTTAAATACATACGCTGATTTTGCTTTTGCGAAATCATAATTTGCTTCAAAAATCTCGTTTGTTCTGCGGTTGATTCCTGCACAGGTTCTCTTATCCGGACTCGGGAAGAAACGAACAATATCTGAAAGCAGGTTGGCTACTCCCTGTGCCTGGATATTGGATCCCATCGCAACCGGTACGATATCCCCATCCATTACTTCTGTTCTCATGGCTGCACGGATCTCTTCTATAGAGAATTCCTCACCATTAAAATAGCGCTCCATAAACTCTTCACTTGTCTCTGCTACAGCTTCCATAAGAGAATCTCTCAAAATCTCAAGGTTCGGCATACAGTAATCCGGAATCTCGCACTCTTCTCTCTGTCCAATGCCTGTATATCTTCTTCCGGCATTCTTAATAATATTAATATATCCTACAAGCTTCTCATTCTCACGGATCGGCTGGAAATGTGGTGCGATTTTCTTTCCATATCTCTCTGTCAGATCTGCTACTACCTGACGGAAACTTGCATCATCCACATCCATCTCTGTCACATAGATCATTCTCGGCAGATTATATTTGTCACAAAGCTCCCATGCTTTTTCCGTTCCAACCTGTACTCCTGCCTTACCAGATACTACGATAACCGCTGCATCTGCTGCACTGACTGCCTCTTCTACTTCTCCGACAAAATCAAAATATCCCGGTGTGTCAAGAATATTGATCTTCGCTTTCTCCCACTCGATCGGTACCAGACTTGTGCTGATTGAAAATCCACGTTTCTGCTCCTCTTTATCAAAATCGCTCACCGTATTGGATTCGGAAATCTTTCCCATACGATTCGTTGCACCTGATACGTAGAGCATCGCCTCTGCAAGACTTGTCTTTCCGCTTCCACCATGACCAAGTAATACCACATTTCTGATTTCGTCTGTTCTGTAAACCTTCATACTGCTGCCTCCTTGTTATGTAGCTATTATGCACATCGTTTTTTTGTCGTCGATATACATACCATGGGTATATTGTACTAAATATTCTGATTAATTACAACTATTTTTTACATTTTATACAATTTTAACTTTCTATCATAAAGCTATTCTTTGAAAACACTCCGCTTATATATAGAAGCAATATTGTGTTGCTGTTCACACAATGTGCGACCAGTAACGCAATATTACCAATTTACTTTTACAGAGCAAAGTGTTAAAATACGAATATATGTTTCTTACTGATTTAAGATTTCTGAACAGTAAGATATGTTTTGCACAACAACAGAAAGGATTTTACAACTATGAATGCTAAAAAAATTGGATTTATCGGACTTGGACTTATCGGCGGCTCTATTGCGAAGGCAATCCGCCAGTATTATCCGGATTACGACATCATCGCATTCGATAAAAATAAAGAATCCCTTGCACTGGCAATCCAGGAAGGCACTATTCATACTTCCTGTTCATCCATTGATGACAATTTCAGGGGATGTAACTATATTTTCCTCTGCGCACCGGTCACTTACAATGCCGCCTATCTTTCCCAGCTGAAAGATCTCCTGGATGAAAACTGTATTCTCACAGATGTCGGAAGCGTGAAGACTTCCATCCACGAAGAGGTGATTCGTCTGGGAATGGAAGCGAATTTCATTGGCGGACATCCGATGGCTGGTTCTGAGAAGAGCGGATTTATGAATTCCAAAGCTCATTTGATTGAAAATGCATACTATATCCTGACTCCTTCTGCTAAAGTAGCGGAAGAAAAAGTGGATGCTTACAAAGACTTTGTTTCATCTCTAAAAGCTCTTCCTGTTATTCTGGATTACCACGAGCACGATCATATTACCGGAACGATCAGCCACCTGCCGCATATTATTGCATCCACACTTGTGAATTTTGTACATGATACGGATTCGAAGGAAGGGATGATGAAAGCGTTGGCCGCAGGAGGATTTAAAGATATTACGAGAATTGCTTCTTCCTCCCCGGTCATGTGGCAGCAGATCTGTCTGAAAAACAGTGAGAACATCTCCCAGATCTTAGGTGAATATATTGAAGCTCTTTCGCATGCAAAGGATCTTGTGGATGAAGGAAATGAACCTGCCCTGTACGCTCTGTTTGAGAATTCCAAAGATTACAGGAACTCCATGCCAAACGGATCTGCAGGACCGATCAAAAAGCAGTTTGCACTTTATTGTGATATCATCGATGAAACAGGTGGAATTGCTACGATTGCCACAATTCTTGCAAGTAATAACATCAGTATCAAGAACATCGGAATCATCCACAACCGTGAATTCGAGGAAGGAGTTCTTCGTATTGAATTTTATGATGAAGATTCTGCAAACAAAGCTTCTGTACTTTTGCAGAAATACCGCTATGTCATCTATGAAGTCTGATAGCAGAAATGAGGAATAAGATTATGGAATTATGTAATATTACAGGATTAAAAGGAAAAGTTACAATACCGGGAGACAAATCCATCTCCCACCGCTGCATTATGTTCGGCTCGATTGCAAACGGAACGACGCAGATCCACAACTTTCTCTCTGGTGCCGACTGTCTCGCGACTATTCGTTGTTTCAGAGAGCTTGGTATTGAGATTGAAGTTGAGAGCGATTATTCTTCCGTTATCGTACACGGAAAGGGATTGCATGGACTGAGTGCTCCGGAGAAGATCCTTGATGTGGGAAACAGCGGAACAACAACGAGACTGATTTCCGGTATTCTCGCCGGACAGCCGTTTGACTCTAAATTGTCCGGAGATGAATCACTGAACTCCCGCCCAATGAAAAGAATCATTGAACCATTGACACAGATGGGCGCACATATTTCCAGTATTCTCCGCAATGGATGTGCCCCGCTTTATATTACCCCTGCGCAGCTTCATGGAATCCATTATGATTCACCGGTTGCCAGTGCGCAGGTGAAATCCTGCCTGCTGCTCGCCGGTCTTTACGCAGATGGAGAAACCTCTGTCACAGAACCGAGTCTTTCCAGAAACCATACAGAATTAATGCTGAAAGAATTCGGTGCAGATATCCGCTCTACTTTTGAGATTGGTTCTTCCAAAGCAACCGCTATCATCCGTCCTTGTGAAGAACTTTACGGACAGGAAATCACAGTTCCGGGAGACATCTCTTCCGCTGCTTATTTCATTGCTGCCGGACTGATCGTCCCTGATTCTGAAATTCTTGTAGAAAATGTAGGAATCAACCCGACACGCGCAGGAATCTTGAGAGTATGTGAAGATATGGGTGGTGATATCACCCTCCTTAACGAACGTACAGAAGGTGGGGAAAGAATTGCAGATGTTCTTGTCCGCACAAGTAGACTACATGGAACTACAATCGAAGGGGACATCATCCCAACTTTGATCGATGAGATTCCGGTTATTGCAGTTATGGCAGCCATGGCGGAAGGTACTACTATAATCAAAGATGCTGCCGAACTGAAAGTCAAAGAAACGGATCGTATTGAGACTGTAACAGATAATCTGAAAGCAATGGGCTGTGATGTAACACCTACTGAAGACGGAATGATCATCAATGGCGGAAGACCTCTTCACGGTGCTTCTATTCATACTTTGTTAGACCACAGAATTGCAATGGCATTCAGTATTGCTGCACTTGTTGCAGAAGGTACTACAAAGATTCTTGACAGTAAATGCGTAGATGTGTCTTACCCAACATTTTATGACACCTTTGAGCAGCTGCTGTAAACAAATTGATTTAATTATTTTCTGACTACAAAGAGCTGGACAGAAGTTTTCAACATGCTTCTGTCCAGCTCTTATTTACGCGAACAACGAGCCAAAGTCCGTGCTTGCACGAGACCTTGGCGACTGTCGCGATAACTTGAGAAACTCGCAGAGCGTGTTTCTCATAGTTTCTAACATCCTCTAATTATCATTTTCATTCAGTTCAACAAGCATCTCGCAAACGCTTTTTCCACTTATCGGATGGCGCTTATACGGAGCGATCTCTCCCAACGGTTCCAGCACGAATTTTCTCTTGTGCATCTCTACATGCGGAATACACAGATCCGCCTCTTCAAGAACAAGATCGTCATAAAAAATAATATCCAGATCTAATGTTCTCGGACCCCAGTGAATGATTCGCTCTCTTCCTGCTTCTTTCTCAATTCTGTTCAATTCAGCTAAAAGCTCATATGGATAAAGCAGCGTGCGAAGTTTCAGACAGCCGTTCAGGAAATCCGGCTGATCTGTCACTCCGTAGGGAGGTGTCACAAGATATTCAGATACGACCTCAACTTTACTTGTCGGAAGTTCATTCAATGCCTTTACTGCATTATCCAGATACATCTTACTGTCCCCAATGTTAGATCCTAACGCAATGTATGCTGTGTGCCAGCCACGCTCTATCTTCACGCTGACTGTTTTTAACGGAAGTCTTACAGGCGCCCATGGTTTCTTGATCTCTATAGATATTTTTTCTATTCTGTCCCACTCAAGAAGCAACGCTTCAGCCAGTTCTTCCGCTGCACGTTCTAATAACTGATAGGTGTTTTTCTGTAAAAATTCAGTAATAAATGCACTGACTTCTCCGTAGTGGATGGACGCTGTCAGATCATCTGTTTTTCCCGCCATCCTGGTATCTGTAAAAAGCACTGCTGAGACAACAAACTTCTGTCCTAACGTATTTTCCTCCGGAAACACCCCATGATTTGCAAACACTTCCAGATCTTCAATTCTGATTTCATCGAACTTCTTCTGCATCTGTCCTCTATACCTCATGTTCTCTCATTAATGCTCTTGTCATACGGATTGCTCTCTTATTCTTCTCCACATCATGAACACGGACAAATGCACAACCTTTCTGCACTCCGTAAACTGTTGTAACCATCGTTCCCTCTTCACGTTCTTCTACCGGAAGATCCAGTGTCAGACCGATCACTGATTTTCTTGAAGTTCCAAGAAGTACCGGATACCCAAGTTCTTTCATGATTTCAAGTTTATCAATAATTTCGAGATTCATCTCGTATGTCTTGCCAAATCCAACACCTGGATCAAGAATGATCCTATCATCTGCAATCCCCGCGTCCTTCGCAATCTTCACACATTCCTTCATGTCATCCATAAAGTCTGCAAGGAAATTCTGATAATCTGTATTCTCACGATTATGCATCAGACAACACGCTACTCCTGTTTTTGCTATCAATCCTGCCATCTTAGAATCGTATTTTAATCCCCAGATATCATTCACAAGATCCGTGCCTGCTTCAATTGCCGCTGCTGCAACTGCACTTTTATAAGTATCAATCGATACCGGAATATCAAATTCTTCTTTGAGTTTTCGAATTACCGGAACAACACGCGCAATTTCTTCCTCTTCTGTAATCTGTACATGTCCCGGACGAGTTGATTCTCCACCGACATCAATGATGTCCACACCTTCCTGAATCATCTGCTTCGCATGTTCGATTGCACGATCCAATCCGTCGTATCTTCCTCCGTCAGAAAAGGAATCCGGTGTTACATTCAGAATTCCCATGATATAGGTATTTTTCTTCAGGTCAAATTCTTTTCCGCCAATTCTCATATCTCTATCTCCATATTCTTCTCTTCTTCCGTCCAGTTACACTGTTTCTGTGCCGGGCAGGAATGGCACATACGCGAACATTTGTCACTGTCATAAAACAATTCTTCAATTGGTTCCATTCCCTCATGTTTTCTGCGATGACCACGGATAGCCCGAAGAATCTGTTGCTGTTCCTCTTCTGTAAACTGTGCATCTTCAGGTAATGTTGTTAAAATCTCTTTTGCAATCTTTTCACCTGCTACTTCATGTGGAATTGTCCATTTATATTGAAATGATTTTCCAATGTCATGAAGTACTGCTGCCGTATAGATCACATCTTTCTCAAACCCAAGGTTCTCTTCCAGATTTTTAATATATGCGATCCTTGCTACATCCAGAAGATGTGTCATCTGATGACAGCAAAAGATACGCTCCTTCTCTAACCGCTTGATTCTTCCATAATAATCCTGATAGATCCAGTGATGGACCACTTCATTTAACCGATACATATTTTCCTGTTTCAAGTCTGTTCACTTCTTTTCCTTTACGTATTCTTTATCTTCCAAGCATACGGAAGAATCTTTCTTCTAATGTCGGGTCTGTCTCAAACACACCTCTCCGTGCCAACGTAACTGTCTGGCTTCCCGGTTTCTTGATTCCGCGCATTGTCATACACATATGCTCTGCTTCCACCATAACGAGAGCTCCCTTCGGCTGCATATACTCCATCAATGCGTCTGCAATCTGTCCTGTCAGCTGCTCCTGGAGCTGAAGTCTTCTTGCAAATACTTCTACCGTACGCGCCAGCTTACTCAGTCCTACCACCTTACCATCCGGAATATAGGCAATATGGGCTTTTCCATAAAAAGGCAGTAAATGATGCTCGCAGGTTGAATAGAATGTAATATCTTTCTCTATCACCATCTCACTGCTTTCTACCGTAAATGTCTTCATAAGATGAACTCCCGCATCTTCTTCCATTCCACCATATATCTCTTCATACATTCTGGCGATCCTGTCAGGTGTATCTATAAGACCTTCGCGGTTCACATCTTCACCGATTCCTTCCAACAAAAGACGGACTGCCTGTTCTACTTTTTCATGATCTATCATTTTATATTTCTCTCCTATATCTCACTGCCGGTTATTCAACACGATCCGCTGAACCTCTCCAAGATAAGACAGGGATCCGCATGCAAGAATCACAGTTTTCTGCGCAATATCCTTGCCTTGGGTCATTGCCTCTTTACTTGCATCCTCAACAGCTGTTTCGATGGTCTGTTCAGCTTTCACTTTCTGACAATGTTTCTTCACTACTTCTGCCAGCTTTTCTGCCGGAAGCGTCCTCTCCTTATTTGGAAGACGAACAGTATATATACTTTCTGCCAACGGGCAAAGAATAGATGTGATTTTCTCATATTCTTTATCTTTAAAGACTCCCATGATAAAGATTTTCTTATAATCCGAAAAATAACGTTCTACCGTCACTTTCAGCTTTAATGCTGCGTCTTCATTATGCGCTCCGTCTACGAAAAATAACGGGGACTCTGACAGGCAGGTAAATCGTCCTGTCCATCTCGTCTTTGAAAGTCCCTCTCGCACCTGTGCTTCTGTAATCCGATACCCCTGTCTGTTCAGACAGCGGATAACTTCGAGCGCTGTTGCAAGATTCTCTCTCTGGCACTGGCCTGCAAGCGGACTATGCATCTTTTCATATTCTTTATAAGAAAATGTAATTCCGTGGTAGGAATCTTCAAAAATCATCATCTGTTCAGGCTGTGCTTCTGTGAAAGGACAGCCTTTTTCTTCTGCAGTTTTTTTCAGAATCTCCCGGACATTTTCTTTCTGCTTTGCAGATACTACTGCACATCCCGGCTTAATGATTCCAGCCTTGTTCTGCGCAATCTCTTCCAACGAATCTCCGATCACACCAAGATGATCCACACTGATCGTTGCAAATGCTGCACACACCGGTGCTCCGATGATGTTCGTCGCATCCAGAATTCCTCCCAGACCGGACTCCAGTACGACCAGATCACATTTTTTCTTCTTAAAATACAGAAAAGCTATTGCCGTTTCTGCTTCAAAGACTGTCGGAGATTCCTCTCCGGCCGCCTCCATCCGGGCAATAGCTTCTTTTACATTCTCTGTCAATTCTGCAAATTCATCTTCCGGAATCCATGTTCCGTCAATCTGAATCCGCTCCAGATAAGAGATTACTGTCGGTGAGACATAGCGCCCGGTTCTGTATCCTGCCTCACTTAATATTGTTGAAGTGTATGCAAGCACAGATCCCTTGCCATTCGTTCCTGCAATGTGTATAAACTTTAAGTCATCCTGTGGATTCCCAAGCTCACGCAACAGACCTCGAATCGTATCTAAGCCAAGTACACTTCCGTATTTCGACATCTCGTCCAAATATACCCTTGCTTCTTTATAGGTCACGTTTTGTTCCCTCTCTATTCTTTTTTCTAATCAAACAGTCTTATAATACCACTATTCTATCTTTCTAACAAGTTCTAACAAAGTTTTTTTGTATCTGTTTTACATCTGATATAATAAAGCATTGCAAATACATGCGGCAATATTGCTTCCACCTTTTCTTCCCCGTGCCACGATCGACGGTATATCTTCCAGACTTAAGATCAGTTCCTTTGACTGCACGACATTTACAAACCCTACCGGAACTGCAATGATTAATTCCGGATTAATCTTTCCTTCTTTGATCAACTCATAAAGCCGTACCAAGGCTGTCGGTGCATTTCCAACTGCAAAGATAGCCTCTCTTCCCAGTGCAGCTGCCTTATCCATACTTGCCACCGCTCTTGTTGTGCCATTCTTTTTCGCCATCTCTGCCACATCTTCATCCGACATAAAACAAAGCACTTCACTGCCATACTCTGCCAGACGTTTCTTATTAATTCCTGCTTTTCCCATCTGTGTATCTGTGATAATCGGCACACCTCTGCGGATAGCATCCTTTGCTTTCTCCACAACACCTTCTGTAAAAACAAGACTGTCCGCATACTCAAAATCAGCGCTTGTGTGAATACAGCGTTTCACGATCAGTTCTGTCTCCGGACAGAGAATCTTTCCCATCTCTTTTAATTCTTCTGTTATAATCTCAAAACTTCTCTTCTCTATTTCAGAAGGAAGTACCTGTTCTATCTCTGAAAGCATCCCTAATTTCCTTTCACTTTATTCTCTGCGGAATCCCACACACAACACGTTCTACACAATCTGCCTGTTCTGCAAGTTCTGTCATGACACGCCCGTGAAATTCCCTATATTCTCTTTCAAAATCATCAACGGGCACAAGGCCATATCCGATTTCGTCACTAATTAATAATTGAAGGCTTCTATTGTTCTCAAGTATCGTCAGTAATGCTTCCTTTGTTTTCCCTTCCAAAAGCCAGCGCCTTGTAAATGAATGGAATTTATTGATTGCCACACAATTTCTGATTTCATCCAGCGAACAATTGATCCCATCTGTCAGCCCAAGTTCTGGATAATTTTTCGTTGCATATTGTGTTTTTCCCTGAAATGCACCACCTATAATTACATGAACTCTATTTCCTTTCTGATACATCACAGTTCCTCCTGATTTGTTACTGTCCACGCCAGATTTTTCTGTTCTATTGACTAGCGTATCCGGTTTCTTTTTCTGCTGTGCAATTCCATAAATAACTTCTGTCACCTGATCTGCCATCGCTGCAATTTCACAGTTGATCCTGCCAAGAATCCTTTTGTATTCTTTCATCTCCGGCGAATCCGGAACCGATTCGGAAAACACTTCATTTGTCACAATCACCAGATTCGAACACTGTTGATTCAATTTTCGGATTCCTTCTAGAATGGCTTGATCTGCATGACATCCTGCACCGGATTCCATATACATTTCATTTGCCACGAGATTCGACATACATTCGAGAAGCACATCTGAGCCTTGTAATGATCCCTCTTCCAAATGTAGCTTAAGTCCTGTATACCACTCTAATGTCTCAAACCCTTTTCCTTTACGAAGCATCCGATGTCTCTCAATCTTCTTTTCTGTCTCTTCCCCATAAGGATACATGGTTGCAATATAAAAGAGAGGCTTCGGATCCTGCCTGTTCCATTCACAGATCCGGCTTTCCGCATAAGCTGATTTTCCGCTTCCGCTGCCTCCTGTTACTAACTCAAGCATTCTCCTTCACCTCTCCCTGAATTTATCAATTCAACCTGATCATAAACAAAGTATAGCATATAACAAACTTGCTGTGGGATTAAATTTCTTATAGTTCTATCACATCCAGATCATCCGGCACAAACAGATTTCCGTCATAATAAGCTTTGCCTTCTTCCAGATACAACTCCTGTCTGTGTTCAATATTCTTATCTTCTGTATGATACAAAATCAGATTCTCCACATTCAGGTCTGCTGCCATCTCACATGCATCTTTTACTGTGGAGTGATGCTTCTCATATGGCTTGAATTCATCTGCCTGTCCGTAGAGACAGAATGCCTCATGCAAGAGCCATGTACTGTTCTCAGCATATTTCTGCTCCAGTTCATTGTACGGCTCATCTCCGCAACAGGTCAGTTTCTCATCCTCATCTAACTGCATACAAAATCCAAACTGTTTTGCCTTTGTAGAGTGAATATCGAAAAATGTTATTTTCTTTCCAATAATCTCACGTTCTTCTCCATCTTCTACTACGACCATGTGAAGACGATCATCTATATATTTCATCTCCTTCGCCGAAAGAACTTCGCCTGCCATCTCTTTCAGGATACGGATCACTTCTTCGTGTCCGTAAATTGTAGCTTCTCCTTCGTATTTTCCTCTGTTCATATTCTGAAGAATCATACGCATCATCCAGATAATTCCAAGAAGATGGTCGATATGCTTGTGTGTCACAAAAATATCTCTCATATCCATCCAGTTAAGTCCTGCTGCTTTTAACTGATGAAGAATCGTATTTCCGCCACCACCGTCTACCATAAAATGACGGTCGTCATCACTGATAACAAAACATGTGTTATAACACTCCGTGACGGTTGCATTTCCTGTTCCAAGTATTGTAAGCTTCACTTTTTTCTCCTTTTTGTCTGACCTGACAGTTATTTTCCAAATCCAAATTCTTCATAATCTTCCGGCAGGAATCTATGGTAAATGATATGGCATCCTTCATCTTTAAAGCAATACCGGTAAGTATCCTCCGGATCATTTTCAAAACAGATCATATAATCAAATTCATCGCTGTGCATCTCTTCGATCGTAATCTGATCCGAGTGCTGACGGAACAGTTCAAAGATATCTTCCATCTTGCAGCCATGATGAGAGATCAAGCCGATCAGGTCTTTGATGAATTCATTCTCTTTCATATTATTGTGTACATATTCTGCACCTTCCTCCGGAATATGAAAACAGAACCGCTCCCCCTTATTTGTCACTTCAACACTTCCAAGCTTCCCTTCTTCATACTCAGAAAACCGGCTCAATTTTTCCTGCATTCCTGTCTCATCCACATCTAACTGAAAGAAATGATTCAGAGAACTCAGCGGATAATACAGACGAATCTTCTCCTTACGGTAGCCCAGCTTCGCCTGTTCTTCCTTTATTACATCTATAATATTTTTCTCAAGTCTTGCAAAATCCATGATTTTATAATCCTTTTCATCTGAAATATATTTGGCTTCAAACAGTTTCTATTCTTTTTCTTCCGGTCTTTTATTATAGAAGAACATCCATGCCGCCATCGCGAGAATGATCACATATCCAAGCACACTGTACTTGTCCGGAACCTGTCCGAAAAGGAAGAAACCAAGGATGGTAGAGAAAATAATCTGTGAATAATCATAGATCGATATCTCTTTCGCAGGTGCATGATAATATGCTGCGGTAATTCCAAATTGTCCTCCTGCTGCCGCAAGCCCGGCACCAAGCAGTGCCAGCATCTGCGTTCCTGTCATCGGATGATAGTTAAACAGCAGATACGGAAGTGTCACGATGCAGGAAAACCCTGAGAAAAACAGAACAACAGAGCTTCCTTTCTGACCTCTCTGACCAAGAATCCTTACCATTGCATACGCAATACCGGCACCGATCCCTCCGCATAGACCGATCACTGACGGAAAGAGTTCCATATTTGTAAAGGTTGGCTTAATAATAAACAGGCTTCCGATAAATGCAACAAAAATTGCAATTGCCTGCGCCGGTTTTAATTTCTCTTTCAACAGAAGAAACGAAAATAAAATAACAAAAAACGGAGACATTTTGTTCAGCATAGATGCATCTGAAAGTACCAGATGATCCACCGCATAAAAATTACAAAGGATTCCCAGCGTGCCAAATGTTGCACGTAAAACCATATAACCTAAGTTTCCCTTCTTGATTTCAAATCCGTCACCACTTCGCACGATCATTATAAGTGCAACAAAAAATGCAACCAAATTTCGGAAAAAGCTTTTCTGTATGGACGGCACATCTCCCGCAAGCCTGACACAGGCACCCATTAACGCAAATGAAAATGCCGATAATATAATAAAGCAAATTCCTTTATTTCTGGAACTCATGATTTCTAACCCCTTTTCTCTTATTACAAAACTACAATTTCAAACAAATTTCATCTCCTATTAGTATAATTTTCGTCTTACAAACTGTCAATCCAAAATATTGTAACTGTTCAGAGCCAAGCAAAATTTCAAAAAAAGGTATAAAATGCGTAGTATTTTGGAGGTTAGCTCTGAACAGTTACAAATTGTTTACAGAACAATATCATCCATCTTCTCGAATCCATTCATAGAATACGATTCTATCATATTTCCGCTTACAAGATAGAATACGTCACCAATATACAGTCCTCTGCTACCTTCATATCCGCTCAGCTGTCTGCTCATGACTTCTTTGAATCCTTCTGCCTCATCATACGTATACAACTGATAAGTCACTCCATCATGATAGGTAACAAACCCGAACAGATTCTTCTGAACATCTACAAATACACCTTTATAATTGTATCCTACATCTGTGCCATAGCTTTCTTCAATCGTATACTTATTTTCCTCTGTTACATTGGATGGATCTGTAACATTAAACATTGAAAGTTTCACACCTTCTGTTGTAAATCCATCTTCACTTACATCCATCCCTATGCCAAGCAGTTTTCCGTCTCCATATGGATGCAGATATTCGGAAAATCCAGGAATCTTAAGCTCTCCAAGAATCTTCGGATTCTCCGGGTCTGAAAGGTCTACCGAGAACAATGGATCCACCTGCCGATAAGTAACGAAATATCCTGTATCTCCCATAAATCTTGCGGAATAGATTGTTTCATCTTTTGCCAGATTGTGAATGGAGCCAATGATCTCCAGTTTGTCATTCAGCACATAAAGTGAATTTGTACCAGGTACCGCATCCTTTACATTTTCTGCCACAGCCTTCTCAGTCACCTTACTTGCATCTGATTTATCCGTTGTTCCGTTCTTATCAGCCGTCTCATCTGCGGTCTCATTCAACGGCATAATATCATCATTCGAATAAATTTCATCAATTGTTGTAACTAATCTAAGGTTTCCTTCATACTCGTCAATGCTGAAAGAATCGTTCAGCATTCCCTTGATCTTCGTCTGCGCAACACCAGCAAGCTTTCCGTCTGTATAAGAAATCTTGCGGATCAGCGTTCTGCTCACATCTGAATCTTCATAATAATTACTTGTAATATAAATATTATTTTCGCTTACATAGCACACATCTGAATAACCAAAGACTGCCTTACTGTCTGTTTTTTCTGACGGATCATCTAATGAAAATGCTGTAATGATCGTATATTCATTTCCTTCTGCTTCCTGTGGCATATAAATATTTTCTGCTTCGATAGATTTCCCCTGCACTTCCGGAATATACCACAGATCTCTTGCTGTAACATTGTCTTCATAAGGATGGAACTGACTAAGCACATAGACATATCCATCCACAATCCGGGATGTATTATATCCTCCGCTCTGTTCCATGTTACCAATCTCTTTCGGATTTGACGGGTCACTGATGTCATATACCTGGACATACGTATTGTTCTCATAATATCCATCATAAGCTTCTGAATCCTCTGAATTTCCCACCTGTCTTCCTAATGTTCCAAACAGAACTAATTTATCATCCTGTACATAAATATCTTCTACATAGCGTTCTGCATCCTGTTCGATCGAGGCCAGCTTTTCCATTGATCCATTGTCAATAGCTGTAATCGTCACAACACTCCGACACAGTGTATAAATATTTTTTCCATCGGTTTTGACAATATCGGCTTCCCCCACGCCGTTCTCACGGACATTCGTATCCGAATAACCCCCTGTGTCACTAACATTACTGCTTTCTGCTGTTGCTGCGTCTGCCGAAGACGCACTTTCATACAGTCCGATAGCCATACTGTTGTTATCCCGTGCCATCTGCTTATTATATTCTTTGATACATTTTTCAATTTCTTTATAATCTTTCGCTGTTGTAAGTGTCTGGGTTGTCTCTGTCTGATCTGCTGCTGATGCGATAGTCGCTGCATCTAATGTTTTGTTGTTTCCTTTGTTGATCTGCTTGATTCCAACTGTCGCTCCAACTATCACACAGACACATGCCACTGCTGCGATCGGAACGATACGTTTCCAGTTCTTTTTGTTCTTTTTCGTTTTTGATCCCTGCTGCTTTTCTTCCTGTCTTGCCTGAAGCATTTTCTGAATTGCCTCCGGTTCCAGTGAGTCCGGAAGAATCACATCATCTGCCATCTGTCTCAAATCCTGCTCTAAACGCTTTTCATCCTCAATCTTCTTGTTGTTCTTTTCTCTATTTTCTTCCATCTTTTCCGCCTCCTTCTTCTATTCTTTTTTCAAACCCATCTCTTATAAGATCATCCTGCTTCCAACATCTTACGCATCTTCCCAAGTGCCCTGCTTTTCTTTGATCGAACCGTTGCAGCATTCATCTCAAGCACCTGCGCGATTTCTTCACTTCCATATCCAGCGAACACAGAATACGAAAGTATCATACGCTCTTCCTCCTCAAGTCTTGCAAATGCTTCCTTCACATCAAAATGCTGCTCATAGTCCGGTTCATGTCCAGTCTCTGGTGTCTCTTCCTCTGACACATGATTTCCACGCTTTCCCAACATTTTTCTGCATTGATTTCCTAAAATTGTAAAGATCCAGCTTTTAAAACTACTCTCATTCTTGAGCTTCGCAATATTTTCAAATGCAGATATAACGGTCTCACTTACCGCGTCTTCTGCATCTTCTGTATGCTTCATCATATATAATGCGAATTTATACATTTCCTTGCAAACGTCAGCATATAACAGGGAAAATGCTTTCGTATCTCCATTCTTCGCCTTGCGAACCAATTCCTCTTTGAATTGTATTTCCCTTGAATTTTCTTTATCCTTCATTCGTTCCCTCCTCTCGAATCATCTTTTTCATTTGAAGATTCTTATAACCATTTTTATGAATCACCTGTATTGGTTCATGAAGTCTATGAATAGTTTCACATTATCTTTATTATAGGTTATATACACTAGAGTCTTCAAATAGAAAAACTGTTGCAGATGAAAACTAAGAATTTCTTAATAAAAAGACAGCGAGATACAGGTCTTTTCCATATCTCGCTGTCTTTGGACGATTATTCACTCCTAAAGTGTTAACATATTTTTACTTCATCAATAAGGCTTTTCCTATTAATTCTGCACACTTTTTCAGTTCTGCTTCTGTATGGCTGGACATAAGCGCGACTCTAAGCCTTGCTGCTCCTTTAGCAACAGTTGGATAACGTATCGCTGATATAAAATATCCATTCTCATGAAGATAGTTGGAAACTGTCAGTGCATTTTCCTCATCACCAATAATAACAGGAATTATGGCAGTTTCAGATTTTACATTGATACCATATTTCCCAAGTTGTGTACAAAAATATTTTACATTGTACTGCAATTTTGTTACTCTTGAGATTTCCTTTTCAAGAACTTCGATTCCAGCCAGATTCGCAGCCATGGTTACTGGCGAAAGTGAAGTAGAAAATATGAATCCTCTTGCCACATTTCTCAGATAGTTTATCAGTCTTGTCTCTCCGGCCACATAACCACCTTCGCCACCTATCGACTTACTAAATGTTCCCATTAAAATATCTACCTGTCTTTTTTCCTGCCAGTATTCCCGGATTCCATGACCGGTTTTGCCGATCACTCCTGTGGAATGTGCTTCATCTACCATGGAAAACAATTGATTCTCTTCACAGATATCAAGAAATTCCGGAAGCTTTAATATATCTCCATCCATAGAAAAAACTGCATCACTGACAACAATGCCTGTCTCACATGGATTCTCCTGTATTTTTTTTCGCAGATCATCCATATCATTATGAGCATATGTTACAATTTTGGCTTTTGAAAGACGGCATCCATCAATAATACTTGCATGATTTAATTCATCACTAAAAACAGTATCTCCTTTTTTCACCATTGCGGATATTGTTGCTACATTTGCAACATATCCTGTGTTAAACACGATCGCTGCTTCTGTTTCCTTGTAGGAAGCAATCTTATTCTCCAGTGCATTATGTATCACTGTGTTTCCGGTTGTAAGTCTGGAGCCACCGGAGCCAAATCCATACATAGCTGTCGATTCTACGACTGCTGATTTTATGGAAGGATGACTGGCAATATCCAGGTAGTTATTGGATGCCATTAATACATAATCTTTTCCATCTATAGTTACATGTGAACTCTGTGCTGATTCTATTGTCTTCATTGTGCGAAAAAGATGGTTTTCTTTTAAAGATACCAGTGCTTTATCAATTTTATCCCACTTCTGTGGTCTTTTCATATCTGATTTTTTGCAAATCTTTTTGGGTACATTTCTGACGATCACATGCTGATTCTGAAGAAAATCAATTGCTTTTTGTTCTTCTGCATCTGTTCCTCGAAACAGAAATATTCTTCCTCCTTTTTCGCTCCCCATTCTCTTCATCTTCGTGATTCTTCTATAACCGATTTCTTTTGAGCTCACATAACCGGTCACGTACTCGGGATCATCTGAAATACATATCTCACCAATAATACCAGGACAATTTGCCACTTTTGTCGCAAGTACAATTGCTTCTTCATAATGATTCTTCTCGTTTCCGATTCTGTCCCCTTTCATTCTCTCCTGATCCATATTGGTAGCACGAATCCCACGTTTTTTATCCGGTTCTAAACGAATGAGCCTGTCAACATCAAGAAGCATAGCTCCTCTCATGGCATAAGTTTCATCTAAGAATTGCATGACATCTTGCGGATTGTCTATTCCAGTTTCTTTTAAATATTTTTTTATCTCTTCCTGCCCTTTTTCCCATGTTTCGACCTCAATTGTCTCTACTGAAAGTGCATCAAGATAAATAATGTTCTCCTTGCAGACTTTATTTATCTTCAAGTTCAACGCATCTGCTTCACCCTTGGAATGATGCATTCCTCTCTCTATCAGCGCATTGGCAAATATATCAACATCCGGTGCCTCAACGATTTTCTCTGCTCCGGATATGTGTACATCCGTACCGTTTTCCTTTTTGCTTGCACGCATCTTAATACTGTACAATTCCTCCGCACTCATAGATTAAATTCCTTTCTGTTCAGTGAACCAGTCTTTCATGACATCAACAATCTGCCTGATCTCATTATCCTGTATGATATACGGAAACATGGCATACATAATATCGAGAAATGGTCTTGAAAATACTCCTCGTTGATATGCATACTCCTGAAATCCGATAAGACATGATGGGTCATGTACCTGGAAACAAAGACAACCACCCATATATCTGATTTCTTTGATAAGCGGATGAGTGAATCCGGAGACCAGATTTCTAACCATATCCTCTATATGCTTGATTTTTTCCATATAGTTTTCACGCTCAAATATTTCTATAGATTTTAATGCTGCACTGCATGCGACCGGATTTCCCATAAATGTAGGACCATGCATAAGTGCATCTGTATCCTTATCAGAATAGAATCCATTATATATTTTATGATTTGCTACTGTCACTGCATGTCCTATATACCCGGCAGTCAATGCTTTTCCAAGCACGATAATATCCGGAAGTACAAGATCAGACACAAAACGATTTCCAGTACGTCCGAAACCAGTTGCAACTTCATCAAATATAAAAACAACATCATATTCATTGCAAAGTTCTCTTGCCCTTCTCAGGAAATCAATACTATACATTTTCATCCCGCCGGCTCCCTGAAGAAGTGGCTCTACAATAAATGCATAAAATTCATTTCCGTGTGTCCGAAATACTTTTTCCAATGCATCCATTTCCGTTGGAATGTGAATTACATCCTTCTTATCATCTTCTGATAATATAAAATGATAATCCTCATCATCTCCGGCCTTCATACACATAAATGTATCTCCATGATACGAGTTGGTAAGCGAAAGGAGTTTTTTTCTTCCGCTGCCACGATTAATATTAAATTGCAATGCCATTTTCAAGGCAACCTCTACAGCAACCGAACCCGAATCTGAAAAAAAACAGTAATCAAGATCTCCCGGGAGAAAATCTTTTAGTTTTTCTGATAATTTCAAGACTGGTTCATGAGTAAGCCCACCCAGCATGACATGACTGAATTGATCAATCTGATTCTTCATTGCTTCGTTAATTTCTTTATTTTTATAGCCATGTATCATACACCACCAGGAAGATACGGAATCTATCATTTTATTATCCTGCGTATACAAATAAACTCCTTCTGCATCTACAATTTTATATGGTGTCTTCATTTTCTTCATCTGTACATATGGATACCAGATCATAAGTTTATCTCCTAAAATTATTCTTATTTTTGCTTTCCTCATTCCGTTATATTGTTATCTGTATAATGAAATTAATTCTGCTATATCAATATTCAAGTCCACGTCTCCCATGGAAACTTTCGCCAGAGTTGGAAGCCCCGTCATATATTCGCACATGCGTATATTATCTTCATGCATGATATTATCCGCTATATAATGATTAAAAATCATTCCTTTTATATTCATATTTCTGTTTTTCATATATTCATAAGTTAGTACAACACTATTGATTGTTCCAAGTCCTGCATCTGCAACCAGAATGCAGTCAAGTTCCATCTCATCTATTATATCTGTCAACCCAATACGTGCCTCATCAAAACAGATCGGACATAAAATACCGCCACTTCCCTCAACTGTTATATAGTCGTATTTCTCTTTTACTTTTCTATAATTATCCAAAACAACTGCCATCTCAACATGATTTCCTTCCAGACGTGAAGCCAGATGCGGAGAATAAGCATGCTCATAGACATACGGGCACATTTCCTCTACTGACTGGGAGATTCCTGATACATTCTTAACCCACAAAGCGTCACCAGGAATCAGCGTTCCATCTTCCTCTCTTTCATTTCCACTCATAGCAGCTTTAAAATAGCCTGGAGTCATCCCGTTCTCTTTTATCTTTTTTATAATCAATCCTGTAACGTATGTTTTACCAACATCCGTACCTGTACCGGTTACAAATATCCCTTTTCCCATTGCATTCTCCTTTTTTCTTGCATACTTTAGGCAAAGTATATACTTACTCGCAACTAATTGTCAACCTTTTTTATTTAATGGTTGACAATTAGTTGCTTATTGTATACAATAACTTTGCTTTTAATCTCTCTCAATGGGAAATGGCAGAAATATTTTAAACAAAAGGATGGGAAAACTATGAATACTACAGAAGAATCAAAAGAAAGAAATTTATCCAATCATTTTTTTAGCGTCAAAAATCTGACTATGGACGGTATGTGGGTTGTTCTGCTGTTCATCTCGGGCTTATTTAAAATCCCATCACCCATTCCAGGAACTGAATTTCAATTATCAGCCCCATTAGCCATAAGCATCGGAAGAATCAGAGGATTTCTACATTATCTTACCATCGGCATCATTGCCAGCATTATTGGGATGATATTAGGTCTTCAGACTATATACAATGTCATTATCGCAATGGTGTACCGTATTGTAGCCGGTCTTATCTTAACAGTATTAAAAAAGGACCCACTGGCCCTCATTATTGCTGGTCCTGCCGGAACGTTTGCAGCCAGACTGGTATTGGCAACAATCTTGGGTGTTGCCTGGCAGCCTTTAGTAGTAAGCGCAGCTCCTGGAATGATCTTTACTGCAATAACTGCCCCTGTTCTGACTTCAATTCTAAAAAGAGTCCTTAAGACAATTTCCTAAAACACCAACTCAGGAGCATCTATTTTAACAGCGAGATACAGGTCTTTCCCATATCTCGCTGTCTTTAGACGATTCTTTGCTTTAGCCTGATCCTCATAGTTCCAGCAAATCTTCATTCTTGCATCCAAGCGCCCTGCTCAATCGCAACACATCAATTGCTCTGGTCTGATTGATATCTCTCTGTCTTTGCTCAAAGAGTTGTATCTGCCGCACAGATACTCCTGACAGTTCTGCCAATTCTCGCTGTGATAGTCCCGCCAAATCACGAATTCGTTTCAGATTTGTCTCCGGATAATGTTGGTTCCATAATTCATCCAACCGCTCCACGAAATGTGCCAAATCCATCTCGTGGTATACTTCATACATATTTCGAATTTCCGTCATTGATACCGCCCTGTAGATGCGTGAAAATGTTCTTCCTCGATACCACTGATAATAGGCCAATGCCCAGCCACTCCAATATTCTGGTGATTTATCCAAATACATCTCATCTGGGTACTCTTCCATTACTAACCCAGAATCCCGAATCACTTCTTTGACTAACTCACACCCTGTTTTTCCGGCTACATAAGTAGGATTTCCAATTTCAAATTGCCGTGACACATTTGAAACCAGAAACATTTCAAAAAATTTATCAATATCCATATCATATGTGTTCACCGCGAAATCCAACATATCTCCCAATATTCGTTGGGCTGACGTAAGATAATCATCTGAATAAGCGTGTATCACCATTTTCCATACCCTCCCTCATGATGTCCAGCATGAATAACTCATGAATATCTGCACTTTCTTTTTTACGTCTTCTATATTCTCGTCTTGCTTCACGCTCGCGCTCCGCTTTCTTGATATAATATATTTCCGCATCTACATTTTCATAATTCTGAAAATAAATCGTCTCAAAAGCTTTCGGACTTTTTAATACAATCTGCTCGCCCAATTTACCTAACCGCATCGCCTCAGATAATTTTTCCAACGAAATTACTCCCGAAACAAAATCCTGGGCAAACGAAAAGTATGAATCATCTGCACGATATCCTACAATAATATCATATGGAGTAATATCTATCAGGAAATGCTCTTTTATGTATTTTTTTGCCTCTTCTGCAATACTTCCATTCTGCCAGTACGTTCTATTATCTGCAAGAATAGCAAGCCAATTCAATATGTGGTATTTTGAATCATTCAGATTCAATACTTTTAATCCTTCCATGTCCAATTCATAAATATTCACATATCCATTTTTTTGCTTTGCACATGCCCACTCTCTTGCTAATTCTATATTTTCTGTACAATAAAAACCTCTTCCGTAATCATTGTGTCTGGCACCCTTCCCGAACTCTGGTTTTTCAATTAAGAATTCTGATCCATGATATAATATTTTTTTCATACCAGCTCCTCCTTATGTATTAAGTATATCGCTACAGCGATATACTTGCAAGAGATTTTGAGTCAGTGTACTCCTTACAGGAAACTCGCAAAAATATTTATGATATCGTTTTTTCAGGAGATAATACTTTTACATCTGTCCGGTTTATTTTGTGTGTAACGCACAAAGTGAATTGACTTTTTTTGTACGCAAGAATAAAATAAAAGCGGTGATTTTGCATTTTATTGACTGTCTTCTGACCGGATGCTATGATTTGTGCGTAAAGAACAAATAGCAACCTAACGGTAATGACATTATTTCAAATCCGGAATAGCAGAATCTGTATACATGATGAGAAGGACGTTTTTGACGTCCGCTCTTGACATGCCCGAAATCATGTCGTATATATAAAACAAGAGCTGGAAGCTCCAATTTAATGCTTCCAGCTCAATCATTATCATAGAAGAATCATATTTACAGACTTTTCTTCATAGTCATCGATTATAAGAAAATAATCGATCTTAACTATTCAACAATAATCTGTTGTTCTAGTTCAATTCTATCTCCATTAACATCTGTAATAGTTGCTTTCAAAAGTACAGAACCTTTTCTTAAAAAATCTATACTACTGGATGGATCTGTGTACCGTACCTTGTTAGCCCAACCATAAATAGAAATATCTCCCATACGAATACTGCCAGTAATATTAGCAATCAGACCTTTAGAACTATCCTCTTCCGTCTGATAATATACTTCATAAACAGCTTGTTCAGGATTCGTCTGAACAGACAAAGAGTAACTACCTCTTTTAAGTTCTAACACTCCGCTAGGATTACTTTGTCCATCAATAAGAAGTGAGGCCGAATCAACATGTCCAACATTGTTTTCTGTAACACGGATTACAAAAGTATCAGTAGATTTGGAAGATGTTGCTTTTATAGTCGCGGTTCCAATCTTTAATGCAGTGACTTTTCCAGTAGAATCAACAGCTATAACAGACGGATCACTGCTTTCCCATGAAACATCAGTCCCCTCCAGTGGATGTGCCGGTGTAAACTGAACTGTTTCTTGATAAGTATCTCCTACTGCCATGGACCGTACTCCATTTATTCGAATATGATGCAAATGTAATTCGTCATTTGCTGGGGCCCAATATTCATCTACAATAACCCAGTCGTGCGAATCTTTCTCAAAATTGAAAGGAGTGGTCCAATGATCTATTGCACCATACTCATGTCCAGCATCAGAAACAAGAATTGGTTCCGTATGTTTGCCATCAGAACTTTGATTTCCACAACCATTACATTCCCAATAACCTTCACTAGAAATCACATCTGTTCCTTCAAAAAATTCCGGTGGCGTGTAATACCATTTATGCTTATGGATTAATTTATCACAGCTGTCGCAAGAATAGTAGGATGGAAAATTATAAAATGTATGTGTATGCCATCCACCATGACAGTCATAATAGTCATCATAATCTGTAACATCGTTGTAGCATATATTACATGCATAACCGTTTTTAAAATCAGGCCACTCGAAATTTACCCAATTATGATCTAATGGCCGAACAGGTTCTGTTTTTGTAGCTCCGCAGTAAATACAGGTATATGTCTTGACACCTTCTAGTATTGATGTTGGTTCAGTAGTTATAATACCGTCATTCCAATGATGCCCATCTCCAGCAATTTCAACAAGACGTCCTGTAGAATCAACATAAAAGTAATCATCAATCCATTTGTTAGTAGCCATTGCTCCGCTAGATTCTACATAGTAAGTACCATCAATCCATATATTAGATGCCATGCTTCCGTCTGAGTAGAAGTAGTACCACTTTCCGCCGATGCACTGCCATTCTGTTAGCATAGCTCCGCTACTATTCATGTAATACCAAGTTCCATTGATGTACTGCCATCCTGTCAGCATAGCTCCACTATTATTCATGTAATACCAACTACCATTTACAAATTGCCACCCTATTAACATCCACCCCGAATTATCAAATAAATAATAGTTTCCATCTATTTTTTCCCATCCAAGAGCATAGCTTCCATTAAAATGACGATACCACCAACGATTACCACTAGATATCCATTGACCAGTTGTTTTTGTTTGTGTCCAAAGACCATCTCCATTTACATAATAATTACCAATCCACTTATTGGTAGCCATTGCTCCGCTAGATTCTACATAGTAATTGCCAATCCATTTATTCGAAGCCATTGCTCCAGAACTTTCTAAATAATACCATGTACCGTTGATATTTCTCCATCCTGTAACCATATATCCATTGCCGTCAAACCAATACCATTTACCATTAATAGCTTTCCACTGATTTGTTGGATAAGAACCATTATCTTCTTGCCACCACCAGCCAGTATTATTACCTACCCAGTTAGCGGCAGATACAGGCTGTGCCAGTGTCATAACGGCTAATGCTACAGCGAGACCTGTTTTTAATAATTTTTTCTTTTTCATTTTCTGCTCCCCCCCGTTTTAATGGTTAAACATATTATACTTCCAATTGAAAACACAGTCAATGTTGAAGGTAAGCCTGTACAAACCCTAATGTTCCATAATCATTAACCCATTCAACCGTTCCGTAGCCTTCCCTTGCGTCCTCTTTTCCAAGTTTTTTATTAAATCTTGCCAACCAGATTAACTTATCAAAATGTGCATGGCAATCTCCTGTTATGTAATAAGCCATTTCCTACCACCTTACATATATTATTTTCTCTTCTGTTCTATGCTTAAAATTGTAAACCGCCTTCAAAATCTCAATTATATTTATCTGTAATTTCCATTCTCATTTATAGCGTTTTGAATATATAGATTCATTTCGTTTCTTATTTGTTCCATCTGTTTTCCAGTATCTGGATTTGTATACGGAATCCTTCCTATAATTTTATCCACATAATGGTTATCTCTTATACTTTCATATGTCGCTTTAAAATTTATATCATAAAAATATGCAAGATAAGATATCCAGTAATCCATCTTTGTCTTTCTTGTCTTTAATAGAATTGATTTATGATTTTTGAATTGTTGCATAACTTCTGGCGTAATTTCCGACATTCCTACCTGTTCTGCCGTAACTCCCAGAAGAGTTTCAATTGCTGTTTCGAGTTTCACTCTGCAATTGTCAAGTTTATCTGCATCACGTATGATTTGAGCATGCATCAACTCTCGCTCATTCGTAATTCCTTTTAAGCAGTAATCACTATGATGTCCTATTGCTGTTTTTATAATTTCATCCCACTTATTTTCTTCGACAAAACGCCGAATCAGTCTCTCCTCAAATAAAGTTCTCACACCGAATGCTGCATGATCCATCGTTCCCGGTTCAAAACTGTTGTAACATTTTAATTGTTCAAATCTTCCAATATCATGTAACAATCCAATAATCTGAGCGAGCTCACAATCTTCTGCGGACAGTTTCATATCTTCTGTAATTTTTTTACTGCATTCCATCACTCCATAAGTATGCACAATCTTCAACTTTATCTTTTCATTTTTTTGGTCATAATCATTCAAATAGTTTTCAAAAGCTTTCTTCGCATATTGTAAATCAATCATTTCGTTTTCCCACCTTATTTTCAAGATTTTTCAACATAATATTCCCGTCCTGTATCTAGACAAACTGCAGCCAAACGTCCATTTCTTCGATTACAGCCACAATCAATCGCAATATGATGATTCTCCCTGTATACATAACCCGGTTTTGGATTCCCCATAATTCCTTGTGTCGGTGTATGTCCTGTTACCACGTATGTATCTTCAAAATATTGGATATCATACTCAGCCCTGTCCCAGATTAATTCTTTTATGGAATATTCTTCTATGCCTTTTCCCGGCTCAATGCCCGAAATTCGTCAAATGTTGACTTGCTACCGTTGTGTTGCCAGCTCACAAGATTCTCTACCGATATTTAAAAGCGCCTCATAGAATTCGTTCTTATAAGGGCAGCTGCTACACAGCTTGAATGTGATATATCTTGCTGAATGAACTACTTTTGCAGCAATTTCATTAACAGAAAGAGTGATATGTTTCTCTCAAAAATATCGATCAATATCGAAAATGTTGCTTGCCGTCATTTCATAATTTACCAGCTGATACTCTAGATTCAATTCTAATTTTTCTATCAGACACGCTACATTTACAGAATCATCCAATCCATCATGAAAGTTACCCTCTGGCTCGATTTCAGCTCCAGGCGTAGATTTCATATTCGCACTCTCCCAGCCAGTCAATCATATGAATCAGTGCTGCATTCAACTTCGGAGCCATTTTCACCTGACTGTTTTTTATATAAAAAGGTTGTTCTAAAGCACATTTGCACCAAAAGGCATAAAAGACAAACGCGCCATTTTAAAGAATTGTTTTCCAAACGGGATTCCTACAATCGTGATACACCACATACATCCTAAGACAATATTTCCAAGAGCCATTCCCCATCCAAAGAAAACAATCCAAATTAAATTCACAAGAAATGAGAAGGTTCCATTCCCATATACAACCTCTTTTCCAAAAGGCCAAAATGCTAAGGATGCAAATTTGAAACATTGCAAACCTACAGGAATTCCAACAATTGTGACACACCATATACATCCTGCAATGATCCATGCAAGACCTCCGATTATCCCGCCACAAAGAAACCAAAGTATATTTCCTAATAATTTCATCTAATCCACTCCCCTGTTACTCCACAATTACGGTAGCCTTAACACATATATTCCACTGATTTTCCATATAAAATCTATCTTGATAAACTTTAATCACCCCTGGTACAGCGACTTCTTCAACGGATTCTTTCCCAATCCGCTTTATTTTTTGCCTTTTCAATATCCTTCTTTTTTAATTCCTCTTCTGACTTTATTTTTGATTTTAATTCATCTTGAAATGACATCTTTCATACTCTCTTTCCTTATTCTGCTTTTTTACCAAACTATTGAATAGCTGTAGAATTAGTATATCATAAGCAACGACATATAGTGCATCTTTTTATACAAATCGCACAAAAAGATGCACCTTTTCACTTTTCTTATTATGTAAATCGCAAATCTAACCCAACAAATAGTTCTCCAAGCGTACTACTTAACCGCTCCAACGGTTTATCCGGCATTTCATAACTTACCAGCTGATACTCTGGATTCAATTCCAATTTTTCAATCAGATATCCTGTATTTACGGCATCATCCAATCCATCATGAAAATTACCCTCTGGTTCAATCTCAGCTCGTCCCAAAGCTTCTTCCAGACTTAACTGTCGTGATAATTCAAATCGTTTCGTAAATACCTTTTGATAGTCAATCCAGTTTTCAGCCTTCATAAACGCATGGATTCTTTCATCTGTCATATTTTTTGCTTTGATTTCATGTAGCAGCTGATCTCTATCCGATTCACTCCAAGCATAGATTTTATAATCACGTTCTCCCAACCAGTCAATCATATGTAGCAGTACTTCTTCCAGCTTAGGAGCATTTTTAACCTGGCTGTTCTTTATACCTGTCAGATTCTCTATAAAATAATCTATCACACCATGTTCCGGATGAACATATTGGCAAAGTGTTCCAATTCTTTTAAATGAATCATCAAGAAGAACTGCACCAATTTGTATTGTTTCGGTCGCATACTTATATGAATTGCTCCGATAGTCTCTCGGAACTTTACACATTTCTAAATCAATCACCAAATTAAACATTTTTCGTTATCTCCATCTCCTTCTTTTCATTTTTGAGGCTCTTTTTACAAACCTTACATATTGTTCCTACTGGTGTTACCAACTCAACTTTTGCATAAGCGCTCTTTCCGATCTTGTCATATAAACGACCAGCACTCATACGCCGAACAATATAATTACTTATAGATCATGCAATATACCAAGTAAACAATTCCCGCCACTACTAATCCTGGCAAAAACATTTCGCTTCCTCCCTTCGGACTAATCATTCATGTACTCATAGTAATCAGATTCACTGGAAAATAAAATATATCTGCCTTCTACCAATCCCATGTATCCATCACTTGTGTTAAATCCCTTCATTGCCAGTTCCTCCATTTCTGTAAATTTCTATTTTCTATTCCTTTTGATAATTCTAATCTACAAATTAAACTGTCCAATAAAAACGCCTTATTAGCATAAAAAGAACAGGTAAGAACAATTCCTACCTGCTCTACAATAATTCTTTTTAATTATTTATAAGTAAATTTTATATCTAATTTGCGATTATCCGCATAAACACTATACTTTCAAGCACTTTGAAGTATAGAAAATTATTTAATTTACCACGAATTTACCACAATTGAATGAGCCTTGATATGACAATAAAATAGCACTAAAAAGACACCCTTTACACCTGAGTGGTGTCTTTTGTTAAAAAGCAGTCAATCCTAAGACTAACTGCTTTGTGTGTATGGATATAAAGTTGTCAAACTGGGATTGTATGTTGGAAATTATTCTACATCAATCACATCATCTTCACCTATTTCTATGAAAGTGGTGCTACTATCTGTTGAAACGTTTTTAGATACTGACATATTAAATATTATCAAGAGGATATTCAATAGCACAATTACTAGGAATATAACCCCAGCAATTTTCCAAATTTTTTTGCTACGCCTATTCTTAATTGCCATCTGTTCACTGATTTTTGCAAGTTGTTCTGCGATGACATCATTATCATCTTCATCAGGTATTGTTCCTCCAAGCAATACAAATTAACATTATAGTTGCATTACTCTTATATTGATGTAAAACTTAATATTCTATTGTTCCCAATATCACATAGAACCGAATTTACTACCACTATCTTATTTAAAAATGAAAATATCTTCTATCGGTGCATTGAGAACCCGTGAAATATCAATCGCCAGTTTTAGAGATGGATTGTATTGTGCTTTTTCCAACCTCATAATTGTTTCTCTACGAACCCCGACTTTTTCTGCCAGTTGTTCTTGTGTTAAACCTTGTGCTACACGATATACCTTTAAGTTGCACATGAAATCTTCTACCATGACTTATTCTCCTTTTTCGTAGCGGTATAATAAATAGTTGCTAAGAAAAATGACTAAAGCATAGATAAGTGAAACAGAAATGAGCATAAAAATTGCACACCATTCCACATTACGAGAAAACATTCCTATTGCCATAAGCCAAATGACTATAAAGAGAAGTTTAAATCCTACTTTATAGGCGTTTATTTCTGCTTTTCTTTTATTTTCTAAAAAAAGTTCATCTTCTAAAGTGTGAGAAAGTTTTCCTTCAAAGAAAAAGCCGAAAAAGCCAAAAAATATAAAGAATACAAAAGGATATATTTTCCCATATTCAAAATAAGTCCAAAAACCGCTAAAACCTAGAAATCCAAATATTCCACACAGTCCCCAATATGAAGATACTGTTCTTGAATAGTTTTTGTCTTTAAAATTTTTAGAAAAGGCGTTTTTAAAGAAGATAACTGTTACATATAAGACATAAATAGCTATCAAAGCACCGACTATCAACATTGGTATATCCTTTATGGAAAATACATAATTAGACATATCCATGTTTTTAACCCAGCGTGCGTCGTTAAATAATAAAGAGTAAATTATCCCTGCAATCAGTAATATTACACACCCTACTCCCATAAAGATAACTTGTTTCATTTGTTTTTTTGTCATAATCATCCCTCTTTTCAATGTGATGTTTTTGTATCTTTATAAGACAAATATATCACTTAATATAAATGGTGTCAACAAGAAAATGATACAAATACATCTCATATCGTTTTTATATAATTTACTACAAATCAGATTTTGTCCCTTTCTTCCTCTTGTCTGCCACAAACAGTAAAGGAAAAGCCCTGTCAAGAGCCTTGCCACCATTGGTGGTGCTTTGCACTCTTTACTGGGCTTTTTGTTTGCTGTATCTTCTACAAAGAGGAAAAAAGCTATTCGTCCTCATCATCAAAATGGTTATTTTTCAATACTTCCCGTAATAATTCCATATCTTCTTTTGAATTGGGGTTTATCATTTTTACGACTTGATAAGGTGTCCTATATTTATGTCCCTCTATGCTTTCACCGAACATATCCATGCTGTATAAATCATCATAGTGGTCTAACAGTTTTTGAAACTTCAAATGCTGGATAAATTCTTTGATTGGATAAAGGTCGGACGCTACAATGCTTTTTCCGTTGATGTAGTCGGTAATATATTCCCGTAACTTTTTCAACTCATATTCCAGCCATTCTTCTTCGCTGTCAAAGAAGTTGTCATAATGCCCATGTTTTAATTCTGCATTTAGTCGTTCTTCAATTCTTAAAAACTGGCAGACTTCCTTTTCGGCTTGATTAACATACTTCCATTCTCCCGACAGTAATTCATTTGGGGTTACACCCAGCACGTCCATTATCTTTTCTAATGTATCAAAGGTAGGATAATTCA
>OCHC01000524.1_pt1 | contig 40334 bp, 28 predicted proteins | sample 1538641 | NCBI WGS metagenome assembly OCHC01 (sample SAMN04571714, study PRJEB22368) | human gut metagenome | biome: human gut; material: stool | host: Homo sapiens | place: Luxembourg | collected 2012-08-17
CCTGACCGTGGGCGGCGAGACCAAGTTCGCCTGCGTGGACGGCCCCGACTTTGACGGCGATCTGGTGGATTTTGACGAAGCAATGGCCCGCGGCACCATGTACCGCCCGTTTGAGGCACACGCCCGTGAAGCGGCATGCAATCTGCTCAATCAGGAGGTAAAATAAGATGGCTTTCAATATGGACCCGAAGAAATGCCCCATGCCCACCCAGGACCCCAATGTGCGCAACAAGAACTTCAAGGAAGTTGCTCTGGGCTACACCGAAGAAATGGCCGTGAACGAAGCAAAGCGCTGCGTGCACTGCAAGAACAAGCCCTGCCAGACCGGCTGCCCCGTGGGCATCGATATTCCTGAGTTCATCGGTCATGTGGCCGAGGGCGACTTTGAAGCCGCTTATCAGGTGATCAACCGCTCCTCTTCCCTGCCTGCCGTCTGCGGCCGTGTCTGCCCGCAGGAGAGCCAGTGCGAGGGCAAGTGCACCCGCGGCATCAAGAACGAGCCCGTCGGCATCGGCCGTCTGGAGCGCTTTGTGGCCGACTGGCACCGCGAGAATGTGCACACCGCCCCCATCGTGCCCGAATGGAACGGCCACAAGGTGGCCATCATCGGCGCAGGCCCTGCCGGTCTGACCGCCGCAGGCGATCTGGCAAAGCTGGGCTACAAGGTCACCGTTTACGAGGCCCTGCATGTGGCCGGCGGCGTGCTGATGTACGGCATCCCCGAGTTCCGTCTGCCCAAGGCCATCGTGCAGCAGGAGATCGACGGCCTGAAGAAGATGGGCGTTGATTTCGAGTGCAACATGGTCATTGGCAAGGTGCTGACCATCGACGAGCTGATGGGCGAGTACGGTTATGAGGCCGTGTTCGTAGGCTCCGGTGCCGGCCTGCCCCGCTTTATGGGCATCCCCGGCGAGAGCCTGAAGGGTGTCTACTCTGCCAATGAGTTCCTGACCCGCTCCAACCTGATGAAGGCTTATCTGCCCACCAGCAAGACCCCCATCCGCACCGGCAAAAAGGTCGCCGTTGTGGGCGGCGGCAACGTGGCTATGGACGCTGCCCGCAGCGCCCTGCGTCTGGGTGCCGAGACCGTGTACATCGTCTACCGCCGCGGCATGGCTGAGCTGCCCGCCCGTAAGGAAGAGGTGGAGCACGCCGAGGAAGAGGGCATCATCTTCAAGACCCTGTGCAACCCTGTGGAGATCCACGCCAATGACGAGGGCTTTGTCAAGTCCATCACCTGCATCGAGATGGAACTGGGTGAGCCCGATGCTTCCGGCCGCCGCCGCCCCATTGAGAAGAAGGGCAGCGAGTTCGAGCTGGATGTGGACAGCCCCAACCCGCTGATCCGCTCCACCACCCCGGGTCTGGAGACCAACAAGCACGGCTGCATCGTCACCGACGGCGACGACGGCAAGACCAGCCGTGACGGTGTGTACGCAGGTGGTGACGCCGTGACCGGCGCTGCTACCGTCATCAAGGCCATGGGCGCAGGCAAGGCTGCTGCAAAGGCCATTGACGAGTACATCCAGAGCAAATAAATTTCCAAGGTGGCTGCGAACGCAGTGAGCAGACGGATGAGGGGTAATTTAAGGTAAAATGCTGCTGTCCCGCGCCCTCATCAGTCACCTGCGGTGACAGCTTCCCCCGACCGGGGGAAGCCTTCCTTCGGAAAGCCGATTTCCATGTGTGAAGGTAGGCAGCGCCCACTGAATACCGGATATGAAAAATCCCCTGTGCCAGCGCACAGGGGATTTTTGCATCTTATTCTGCGGTCTCCGTTGTGGTCTCCGTTGTGAGCACCGGATAGCCCGTCCGCACGCACCGCACGGCGCAGCGGGCACGGCCGCCGGTGGTGCAGGTGAAGAGGGTCAGGTCCCAGTTGTCGGAATCTTCCGTCTTTTCGGTCATTTTTTCGATCTGGGTGGGCTGCAGGTTCTCCACGTAGGAGACCTCATAGCTCCACCGCATGCCGTCCATGTCGGTAAAATAGACCTGTGCCCCTTCGGCCAGCCATTTGATGGGACTGAAGTGCTTTGCATAGTTATGGGCGCAGACCACCATGTTGTCCGCGTAGGTGGAGCCGGAGTACCGGCCGGGCGCGATCTTCAGGCCCGCATAGCTCCACTCGCTCATCACGGGCAGATCGAGCCCAATGGAGGGGATGGACAGGTAGCCGATGTAGTTCCAGCCGTCCAGTTCCGTCTCGGTCATGGGCTGGGCGGGGTCCAGCTCCGGCTGCAGCACAACGGTCTCCGACTTTGCCTTTTCCTCAACCGTTGTGGTCAGGGTCTGTTCCAGCTCTCCCAGCGCCTGCTGTGCCGCCTTGTCTGCGCGGGCCGCATCCCACTTGTTGTAAGCAAGCAGCGCCGCCGCCGCCAAAATGAGCAGCACACCCAGCACCATACATATCTTTCCTATTTTCTGTCTCATGGCAGCGCTTCCTTTTTGTTCAGCACCCAGCCAGCGGCAAACAGCAGCACACCGCTGACCGCCAGCACCGGCACGGGCCAGTTCAGCTGGCCGGTCTGGGGCAGGCCGCTCATGACTGCGCCGTCCGGACGGCCCGCCAGTGCGGGATTATCCGGGTTTCCCGGGGCTACCGGGTTGTCCGGATTGCCGGGAGCCACCGGGCTGTCCGGGCTGCCGGGCGAGACCGGGTTGCCCGGACCGTCCGGGTTCTTAGGCGTATCCGGGTTTGTGGGCTCCGTGGGCTGATCCGGTGTGCCGGGCTTGTCCGGCACGGGAGTGGGCGGCACAGGCGGCGTATCCGGGTTGACGGGGGTGTAGCCGCCCACCTTGGGGGAGGCGTCCACCTCATAATTCCATTTCCCGTTCTCTGCCATGGGCAGGGAAACGAGGAACGGTTTGATGGGCGCATAGCCATTGGAGGCCTTGCTCTGCACGATCAGGTACAGGCCAAGTTCCAGATCCTCAAAGGCGGCATTGCCGTCTGCATCAACGGTTTTTGTGGTGCCCCGTGCGCCCTGCGGCATATATTCCAGCAGCTGGTCTGCCAGCGTGCTGTCGGTCAGGTCCCCCAGCGCGATGCCGCAGCCGTAAAAATCGCCGCAGTATTCAAAGCTCAGGTCGCCGTTTTTGCGCTTCACCTCAGCCACGCGGTACAGCGTCAGCTGACCGCCGCTCAGGGCCTTATCCTTCGCGCTGTCGTACAGTGCAACGCGGATGGTACCGGTGGCAGGGTTTCCGCTGGCATCCACCAGCCGGATGTTTGCACTGGTGGCAAGGGCAGGCAGTGCACCTGCCGCCAGAAGGCACAGCATCAAAAGCAGGGCTGCAAACCGCCTGCACAAGCTTTTCTGTTCCATCGGCTGCTCACTCCCCTTTCTCTTCGTGTTTTTTGCGTTTGGCCAGCAGCAGGGCCGCACCCACGGTCAGCATACCGCCCACCGCCGCAAAGGGCACCGTGCCCATGCCGCCAGTGGAGGGCAGCTCGTAGCCTTTGAAAACGCGGTTCTGGATGATGATGTTGCCGGTCTGCACGTCATTGTTGTCAATGACCACATTCCAGTTGCCGGTGGTCACTTCCTCCACCAAATAATGGTATGCCTTGTGGTTATCGTCCTCCAGCGGGAGGGCATCGCCAGACCATGTCTTTGTCCAACCGTTGTCTTTGTTCAGCAGTACATTGTCAAACTCCGTTGTCTTTGTTACATCATCCGTGTACTGCAAGACTTTGATCTGGATTTCATCCACAGCCGGGTCAACGGGCTGCTTGGTGTCCTGATCCAGCCAGAGCTTTTTGACGGTCAGCCTGCTGTAAACGTTGCTGTACTTGGCCTCCGTAGTCTTGCCCTCTGCGCCCACCTGCACATTGCTGCTCAGGTCGATGTTCTCACTGCCCACCGTCAAAACATTCGTGCCCGTTGGCACTCCGGTGGCTGCTTCAAAAGCCTGCTGATTGGTCTGTGTACTGGTGCGGAACAGCACATAGTGCGGGGTGTCATCCAAACGGTAATATTCGGGAGCCTTGGTTTCCACGATCTTATACAGCACATCAGGGTTCAGGCAACCTGCCTTGTCTGCCAGCACCGTCAGTTCCACCTGACCTTTTTTGTCCGTGGTCACGATACCATTCGTGGCTCCGTTCCACAGCGTCCAGCCCCTGCTTTGTGGGTCATACTGATAAATGGTAAACTCAGCGCCCTCCAGTGATTTGCCAGAGTAGCTGTCCACCTTGTGCAGTCGGAACAGGCCCGTAGAGGCTGTGGCGTCCGACTTAACCACGAAATTAAGTTTATCCGACTTATCTTTGCTACCATTGCTCAGCGTCACGGTGTTATTCACATCGTAGGAACTCGCTGCGTTGCCGCTCTTCACTTCGCACTCATACACAAGGATCATCGCCATTTCGTTGGGAATTATCATGTGCAGCCAGCCCTTGTCGCTGGCATCCAGAATGCGGTATAAGTCGCGCGACACTTCGTCTCCACGGGTCACGCCGTTCGCTTTATCGTATTTATAATAGTATAGCTTGACCGAATCCAGGTCACCGTTAACGATGGCATCATTGGTGGCGCTGACATTATCCCACAGTTCAATATTCGGGGCGTGATCTTTGTTTACCGACAGATCATGCCCGGCCGGGTTGATGACCACCTGATAGCGAGCCCGGTTGTTGCTCCGCTTCTCACCAGTCTTTTTCACCTCGTCCACATCCCGGGTCAAGGTAGTGTTGGTGGAAGAGTTCAGGCTGCCCCAGGCAGCAGTATTGGTATAGGTCACTTCGCCTACTGCGGGGTTTTTCCATGTGGGATCGTACCCCTCACCCACACCCACATCGTACACAATGCGGATCTTGTGCTCGGTATTATCGTTGTTATAGTTCCTAATTTTAATGGTCAGAAGTTTCGATGCATCTTCATAATCATAGTTTGCCCAGCCAAGATTTTTGTCAATCTTATCAAACGCGCCATCATCCAGCGCAATTTTGATTGTGTTTGTGTTGAGCTTGCTGTTCTTCGGCAGCGTATCCGTAACCGTGATCTCAGCCGTGTCACCAGCCGCAGGCTGCAGCACTAACTGGTAGTGGAGGTTTCCACCACTCAGCTTACTTAGTTTAAAGCTGTTGCTGCCGCTCACATATCCGGTCTCATTCTTGTTGCTCTCTGCCGCCACCAGCTTTTCAAACTGCTTGTAGCTGCGGTAACTGTCCTCAGCGGATACAGTGTTGTTTACGCCCTCGATGTGAATGCTGTTTTTGTAGGTCCAGATTTCCCCGTTGGGCACATTTCCGCGTTCCTCGTGGGTGGGGATGCCTTTCACCTCTATGCTGCGCACAGGGTTGTTCTTATCTCCAGCAGTCACCTTGATTTTGAAGCTGTGCACCTTTGTTTCGGTATCATTCTCATCCACCACAGTCTTACCATCGGCATCGCTGTAATAGGTGATTTCGATCGTGTTTTTATCTCTCACAGCATCCTGATAGCTCAACTTGGTGCCGTTATGCATCGTCAGGGTCAGGCCTGCTTTGATGGCGCTGTCCAGCTCTGCCGCGTAGGCATAGTGGGTATCTTTCTGCACATCACCTGCGTTGTTTACGGCGTCACTCAGCACATCCCACAGGGTAAAACTTTCCTCACCTGCCTTGTTGGAGGCAGAAATGTTCCAAGTGGGATTTTTGCCGCTGGCTGCCAGCTTTTTGCTGAGATCCCACTCGCCCCGCTGCAAGTCCACCGTGTCAGAAGCTTCAAAGCTTACACCATCTTTGGTAGCCTTTGCGGTGTTGGTCACTTTGTCGCCGCCAACGGGGGTGTTGGTGCGGAAGGTGATTTCCAGCTTATTTTTGCCTCTCATATCATCAGCCGTGATGGTGTAGCCCTCGCCGCCGTTCAGGAACTCTTCTGCTTTGATCGTTTTATTTCCGACCTTTACATCACCAACGATCTGTGTGCCTTCCGGCAGAGCATCCTGAATGACATACCCCACAAGGAAATTGCCCGAAATAACGCTGTTAGGGACACTTACCACAATCTTCCATTCGATTTGGCCATCTTCCGCCTTGTAGGTACCCTTCTTCGTGATGCGCTTATCCTGCATTGTGAGCGTCTGGTTGTAGCCGACATCCGGAAGACCCTTACACGAAACCACTGCACGGTTGCGGATCAGTCCTGTGCCGTCTTTCGAGTTGTTGAATGACTTGCTGTCAAATATCACCGAATAGCACCAGATGTATTTTTCTCCAGCATTCAGCGCCGGGAGGTTTGGGATTTTTATCTCCTTGGTATCCGTCCCCTCCGTCAGTGTGTATTGCGGGAACGACTGTTTTACTTTATTGCCTTGGGCATCCACCTTGTAAAGAACAAAAGTGTCTGTTTCATAGGCACCCAGCAGCTTATACAGATCACTATCGTTTCCTGCGTTCAGCGTGTCTGTGATGGTCACCGGATTTTTTGTGCCCTGATTGGTTGACACTTCCACCACATAGTTAACACGGAAGGTTCCATCAGACAGATTTTCCACCAGGTTCTTTCTAATGTCCGGATCATTTTGGTATTGGCCGGCCTGTGCACCGAGTTTGAGGATGGTCACGTCCGGTTTGGGTTTGATGGTCAAAGTGCAATTATCTTTAAACTGGAGTTCCTTATTGTTTTCAAGATCATCAGTTTTCATCTCACGGGAGAAATGGAAAGTGCCGGTAAAGGGCGCACCACCGTTTTCATTCGTGCCGATGAACTTTTGGTCCGTAAAGGTCAGGGTTGCTTTGCCAGTCGTGTCAATGGTGTATTGGCCCACGACAACATACTCATTATTAGCATCCGTGCGTTCTTCGTCCACAATGTTGCCCGTCTGTTCCTCCGGCAGGGTCAAGCCGCCGGGCAGCTGGTAAGTCAGCTGGTTCTTCGTCGGCGTCAGTACACCGGCATTCACCGTATACTTCAGGTTGACCTGAACCGTGTCACCACTGTCCACCGTTGCATTGCCATTAGAGCCGATATCAAACCATTTATCTTTTTTCTTATCGTACTGCTTATAGCTGACAGTCGTAATCCATTTGTTCAGGTCATGGGCATCTCCGCTGTCTGCCAGAAGTGCAATGCCGTAAGGGTCTGCTTCTGCGGCTTCACCCACCCATTCCACAGTGGCCCCAAAGCCATCGTTGTCCGTGGACGGAGCGTAGACTGCATCGGTGTCAGCATCAGGCTTATCGTCCTTTTCAGTGCTGCCCTGTGCCTTATCAGCTGCGGCCAGATCGATCACATCCGTGATCTCGTCCGCACGCAGGGACACCTCGGCCACCTTGCCGTCCACGTCGCCGGAGATCACGGTCAGGGTGCCGGTATCCGCGTCCACATCCGACACGATGCCCACGGTCTCGGTGCTGACGGTGCGCTCCTCGGTCTGGGGCTCAGCGGCGGCAGGCTCCAGCGAAAGCAGGGCAATGTCTGCATCGGCAGAATCATCCATGATCTGCGGCGCGTCCTCTTCCACCGCCACCGTCTCGGTGGTGATGCTGTTGTAGAACACGATATCGCCGGGCACAAGCTCGACCTCTGCCGCCGCCTTCAGCCACTCGGACCCGCGCAGGTCGCTGCGCAGGGCCTGCACACCGGCGCGCTGCGGCACCGTGGTCTGCGGCACATCCGCGTAGTTCAGGCAGTAGGACAGGAACATCACATCCCACGCACCGTAGGCGTTGCCATACCATGCACCGTAACGGGTGTAGTGGCGCACGGTGGTCTGGTCCTCATCATCCAGCTGGAAGTTGCGCTCACTCTGCTGGTAACCCAGCTGGCTTTTTGCCACAGCGGTCAGGTCGTCGGCCCACGCACCGGTGAGCACAACATTCGTCTTTGCGCTCCATGTCTCCTCGTCCTCCACATCCGCCAGCGGGTCGGACAGGCAGTTCACGGTGTGGTGGTGCTCCGGCAGGCCGCAGACCAGCACTTCCTCATAGCAGGCGTCGGTGTGGTGGTGCACCGGGGTGTCCAGACCGCTGTCGTCCACAACGGGCTGAAGGGCCACGGCATCGTCAAACACCGCAGAGGCTTCCTCATCCACCGGCACATAGTCCGGGTTGGGCTCCTCCACAAGCTCGCCCTCTTCCAGACCGCACACCAGCTCATATTCAATGGTATAGCAGCTGTCGTCGTGGGTGTGCTCGAACAGGTCACAGATCAGGCTGCCATCCTCGGGGTCAAAGCAGTCATCGGTGTGCACATGCTCTTCCTCGTAGCAGGTCAGCGTTTTCACTTCCTGATAGCAGTCGTCGGTGTGCTGGTGGGGCACAAAAATGTACTCCGGCTCCGGCTCTGCCGAATAGGCGGCAATGTCGGCATCGCTCTGCTCCACACCGTAATCCGCATCAGGGAATGCGCTGTCGTCCGGCTTTGTGGCGTTCCAGTCCTCCGGTTCGCCCTCCTCATAGCCGCACACCAGCACCTTCTCATAGCACTCGGCGGTGTGCTGGTGCTCGATCTCGCCGCACTGGTAGTCTGCCGTCTGGGCAATGCCCACACTGTGCAGCTGCCAGTTGACGAACAGGCTGGTGAGCAGCGCCAATGCCAGCAGCAGTGCCATATACCGCCGCGCCGCCTTGTGTTCCCTGCGGAACTGCTGCATCAGTGCCTTTGTGATATCCTTCATGCTTTTCATCCTCACTATACTAAAAACAGCGTATTTTCGTCGTTTGCAAAACCGCCAAATCCACGCCCTATTTTTATACTCACATAACCTATTCAGTGTACCACATCCTTGGCCGGAAATCAACTTTAAAATGCACGTTATTTGGCTTGAGCGCTTGATTTTTGGCAGGTTTGCCACGACAGACCCCGCAGGCGGGATGTGCCGGATTTCTCAGCTATTCCGGGCTTTGGGCGGGCGGTCCGGCACAAGACGGCAGACCAGACGCACCATCAGCGGGGTCAGCGGCAGCCACGCCGCAGTGCAGATGAGGTTGAACAGCGTATGCGCGTTGGCGATCTGCCGGGCAATGACTTCCAGCTCCGGCCCTTTGGGCGAGATCATTGCCACCAGACCCGCATACCACGGCAGCAGGGCGCAGAACGCCGCCGCACCGGTCAGGTTGAACAGAGCGTGGGCCGCTGCCGCCCGTTTTGTGTCCCGGCTCTGCCCGATGGATGCCAGCACCGCCGTGACCGTGGTGCCGATGTTATCCCCCAGCAGCACCGGCAGTGCCCCTGCAAGGCCCAGCAGACTGCCGCCCTGCGGCCCGGGCCGGGCCGCAACGCTCTGAAGCACCGCAATGGTGGCAGAGCTGCTCTGCACCGTCAGGGTCATGCAGAGGCCTGTCAGCAGGCCCAGCCACGGACGATGCCGCACCCGTGCCAGCCAGAGCGCAAACACCGGGCTCTGTGCCAGCGGGGCCAGCGCCGTGCTCATACCGGCAATGCCCTCGAACAGCAGACCAAAGGCGAACACCGCCCGGCCAACGGCCCGGCCCTTCTGCCCTGCACAGGCAAAGCAGAGCAGCAGTCCGGCCAGCAGCACAAGGCCGCGCACATCTTCCAGTCGGAAGGCCAGCAGCTGTGCGGTAACGGTGGTTCCGATGTTGCAGCCAAAGATCACCGGGACCGCCTGCCGCAGGGTCAGCAGGCCCGCACTTACAAAGCCCAGCACCATCACCGTGACTGCCGAGCTGCTTTGCAGCACCGCCGTGACCGCTGCCCCCGCCAGCACGCCCCGCACCGGGCTGCCGGCCAACACCATCAGCAGCCGCTTCATCCGCTGTCCTGCCGCTGTTTCCAGACTGCGGCTGAGCGCATCCATGCCATACAAAAACAATGCCAGCCCGCCAAAAAGCGCAAAAATTCCTTTCAGCCCCTGTTCCAATGCCGCCGCCCCTCCCGCAGAAACGTTTCTTATTCTATTTATGCAGCTGCCGGGCGGTTCAGGCTTTCTGCCTCCCTTCCCTTTTTGTGAACTTTTTTAAAATTATCCTAAACCGCCCTTGCATTCTGGGTGCCGGAGGAATATTATTGTCAGGCGTTAATAGTTAACAGCTGTTAAGTATTTTGCAATGAGGAGGGATAGAATGTTGAACGAGACCGCAGCCGCCGCGAGCTTTCACGGCCTGTGCCATTTTTTCGGACGGCTGAGCAAGGCGTCCCGGGCCGGCATAAAGGCGGCTCTGCGGGGCTGTCCCAAGTGCCACTTTCCCATGCTGGAGGGTCTGGCTCACACGATCAGCACCCGCGGGCAGGACGGAGCGGTGTATGTTTCCGATTTTGCCCGGGAGACACACCAGCCGCTGCCGGCCATCAGCCGCAGCCTGCGCCAGCTGGAACAGGACGGCCTCGTTCTGCGCGAAGCGGACCCGGCTGACCGGCGCAAAACGCTGGTGCGCATCACGCCGGAGGGCTACGCTGCCTGCGCCCGGTGTGAAGATGCCCTCAGCGATTATTTTGCCTGCGTGATGGCCCGGCTGACACCGGAACAGGTGCAGCAGATGAACGTTTTGCGCGGCGCACTGATGGATGCCATCCTTGCGGAAAACGCTTCCCGTGAAGCAAAAAACAACGAAGGGAGAACCGAACCATGACGAAAATTTTCAAGCAGCTGGCCCGGCACTGGGCCGTCTGTCTTGTGGTGTTCGCGCTGCTGTTCGTGCAGGCGTACTGCGATCTTTCGCTGCCGGACTACACCAGCAGGATCGTGGACACCGGCATCCAGCAGGGCGGCATTGAAAGCCCCCTGCCAGAAACGATACGCCAGAGCACGCTGGACGCCCTCACGCTTTTGATGAGCGAAGAGGACGCCGATGCGCTCCAGAACGCCTACGGGTATTATCTTCAGGACGACGGCGTGCTGAAGCTGCGCACCGACCTGACCGACAACGAGCGCGCCGCGCTGGAGGATGCCGTCACCACGCCGGACATCGTGCTGTATATGGCAGCTGCGCAGGCAGCGGACGCCCCCGCCGGGCAGAACAGCATGGGTATGACCGGCCTTGCCGACATGCAGGCGGCATCCTCTGAGAGCACCACCACGGATACCGAGACTGTCACCCCCACTGCCGAGGATCTGGACACCGTGTGCGCCCAATTTGCCGCCATGAGCCAGATGCCCGGTTTCACCCGCGAAGCCGTCCAGCAGCAGCTGGCCGGTGCGTTTGCCAGCTTGGATGATACCCTGATGGAGAACCTCAAAAGTCAGTCCGTGCTGCTGGTGCAGCTGGAATACGAGGCACAGGGCGTTGCCCACGATGTGCAGATGCGCTACCTTTACCGCGTAGGCGGCCAGATGCTGGGCCTCACCCTGCTGATGGCGGCCGTGTCCATTGCTGTGGGCTTCCTCGCCTCCCGCGTGTCCGCCGCCATTGGCCGTGACCTGCGCCGGGAGACCTTTGCCAGTGTCATCGGATTCTCCAATGCAGAGATTGAGAATTTCTCCACCGCATCCCTCATCACCCGCACCACCAACGACATCCAGCAGGTGCAGTTCGTCTGCGTCATGCTGCTGCGCATGGTGGCCTATGCGCCCATTCTGGGCATTGGCGGCGTGCTGCATGTGCTGAACAGCAGCACCGGCCTTTCCTGGATCATTGTGCTGGACGTGGCCGTTCTGCTGCTGCTCATCCTCTTCCTGATGAACATTGCCATGCCGAAATTCAAGATCATGCAGAAGCTGGTGGACCGGCTGAACCTTGTCAGCCGCGAGATCTTGACCGGCATCATGCCGGTGCGTGCCTTCAGCCGTGAAAAGTTTGAGGAGGAGCGCTTCGACAAGGCCAACAAAGACCTGATGAGCACCCAGCTGTTCACCAACCGCGCCATGGTGGCCATGATGCCCTTTATGACCCTCATTATGAACGGCACCAGCCTGCTCATCGTCTGGTTCGGCGGCAAGGCCATGGACACCGGCACCATGCAGGTAGGCGAGATGATCGCGTTCATCACCTACACCATGCAGATCGTCATGTCCTTCCTGATGCTGGCCATGGTGGCCGTCATGCTGCCCCGCGCCGGTGTGGCTGCGGAGCGCATCGATGAGGTGATCTGCACCAAAGCCACCATCAACGACCCGGACAAAGCTGCTGCAGAGCCCGCGCAGGCGCACAAAAACTGGCAGGGTGAGGTAGAGTTCCACGATGTGAGCTTCCGCTTCCCGGGTGCGGACAGCGATGCGCTGGAGCACATCAGCTTTACTGCAAAGCCCGGCGAGACCACCGCCATCATCGGCTCCACAGGCTGCGGCAAATCCACCCTGCTCAACCTCATCCCCCGCTTCTATGATGTAACCGACGGCAGCGTGACCGTGGATGGCATCGATGTGCGCAATATGCCGCAGGCACAGCTGCACGATCTGCTGGGCTATGTACCCCAGAAGGGCGTGCTGTTCAGCGGCACCATCGACTCGAACCTGAAGTTCGGCGGGGAGCACATCACCGATGCCGACGTGAAAAAGGCCGCTGCCATTGCGCAGGCCACCGAGTTCATCGACGCAAAGCCCGAAGGCTACGAAAGCCCCATCGCACAGGGCGGCTCCAATGTGTCCGGCGGCCAGAAGCAGCGCCTTTCCATCGCCCGTGCCATTGCCAAGGACCCCAAAATTTATCTGTTCGACGACAGCTTTTCTGCCCTCGACTTTAAGACCGATGTTGCCCTGCGCCGTGCACTGAAAGCCCAGACCGATAACGCTACCGTTATCATTGTGGCACAGCGCATCTCCACTGTGCTGCATGCAAACCAGATTCTGGTGCTGGACGAAGGCCGTCTGGTTGGCAAGGGCACCCATGCCCAGCTGATGGCTTCCTGCCCGGAGTATCAGGAGATCGCCCGCAGCCAGCTGAGCCAGAAGGAGCTGGACCTCAAATCTCTGAATACCGAAAAGGAGGGTGATTGATATGCCAAGACCCGGACGCATGACGACCGAACGCGCCAAGGACTTCAAGGGCACCCTGCTGCAGCTTGTGCGCACCCTTGGCCGCTACCGCCTTTCGCTCGTTACCGCCATTGTATTTGCCATTCTTTCTACCATCTTCAACATTGCAGGCCCCAAGGTGCTGGCAAAAGCCACCACGGCCCTTGCTACCGGCTGGATCGCCAAGCTGCGCGGCACCGGCAGCATCGACTTTGTGTATATCGGCCGCATCCTGCTGTTTTTGCTGGGCATGTACCTGCTGAGCAGCGCATTCAGCTTTATTCAGGGCTGGCTGATGACCGGTCTTTCGCAGAAGGTGTGCTACGACTTCCGCCGCCAGATCAGCGAAAAGATCAACCGCCTGCCCCTTGCCTATTTTGAAAAGCGCACCGTGGGCGAGGTGCTGTCCCGCATCACCAACGATGTGGACACGCTGGGCCAGAGCCTGAACCAGAGCATCACCCAACTCATCACCAGTGTGACCACCATGATCGGCGTGCTGGTCATGATGCTGTCCATCAGCCCGAAGATGACCCTGATTGCCCTGCTGATCCTGCCCGTTTCGCTGGTGCTTGTGCTCATCGTAGTCCGGTTCAGCCAGAAATACTTCAAGTCCCAGCAGGCCATTCTGGGCGTCGTAAACGGTCAGGTGGAAGAAGTCTACTCCGGCCACAACGTGGTCAAAGCCTTCAACCGTGAGGCCGTGGTGCTGAATGACTTCAACGCCGCCAACGACAAGCTGTATGAATCTGCGTGGAAAAGCCAGTTCCTCTCCGGCCTGATGATGCCCATTATGAACTTTGTGGGCAATCTGGGCTACGTGGCGGTGGCCATCGTGGGCAGCATTTTTGCGGCAAACGGCGTCATTACCATCGGCGACATTCAGGCCTTCATCCAGTACGTCAAGAACTTCACCCAGCCCATCCAGCAGCTTTCTCAGGTGTCCAACATGCTGCAGAGCATGGCCGCTGCCGCTGAGCGGGTGTTCGAGTTTTTGAACGAGCCGGAAGAGGACCAGCAGGCAGACCCGGCCCGCCGCGCGGACCCTGCCTGCATCGACGGACAGGTGACATTCAGCCATGTCCGCTTCGGCTACACCCCGGACAAGACCGTCATCCACGATTTCAGCTGTGAGGTCAAGCCCGGCCAGAAGGTGGCCATCGTCGGCCCCACCGGCGCAGGCAAGACCACCATGGTCAAGCTGCTCATGCGCTTCTATGATGTAGATTCCGGTTCCATCACCCTGAATGGCCACGATGTGCGGGACTTTGACCGCAGCGCCCTGCGTGAGGGCTTCGGCATGGTGCTGCAGGACACATGGCTGTTCAAGGGCACCATCATGGAGAACATCCGCTATGGCCGACTGGATGCCACCGATGAAGAAGTGATTGCCGCCGCCAAGGCTGCCAACGCCGACCACTTCATCCGCACCCTGCCCGGCGGCTACCAGATGGAGCTGAACGAGGACGCTTCCAACGTGAGTCAGGGCCAGAAGCAGCTGCTCACCATCGCCCGCACCATTCTGGCCGACAATCGCATCCTGATTTTGGACGAGGCCACCAGCAGTGTGGATACCCGCACCGAGCAGCGCATCCAGACCGCCATGGACCGCCTGATGGAGGGCCGCACCAGCTTTGTCATCGCCCACCGTCTTTCCACCATCCGGGACGCCGACCTCATCCTTGTGATGCGAGATGGCGACATCGTGGAGCAGGGCACCCACGACCAGCTGATCGAAGCTGGCGGCTTCTACGCCGACCTGTACAACAGCCAGTTCGAGGACGTGGTGGAGTAAGCTGCCCGTCATCGCAGTATAAGCACAAAAATAGCACCTGCCGCCTTCCTTTCCAAGGCCAGCAGGTGCTATTTGTTTTACCCTCTCAGTCATCGCTGCGCGATGCCAGCTCCCTCGAGAGGGGGAGCTTTTCAGCAGTTACCGGTCAGCTGCAATATAGCTCTCCCTTCGGGAGAGCTGGCACGAATGCGCCTGAGAGGGTTTCTGTTTTTTTCTTTATTCCTCCACCGGTTCCAGCTTCAGGCCGAACAGCTTTTCCGAGAGGGACGGCAGCTGTTGCTGCAAGGCGCGGACATAGGCCATTACCACCGGATCCTCGCGCTTTTGTCCCAGCACGATGCCGAACCGGTGTCCCCTGCCCCAGTCCAGTACCCGCACAAAACTGAGGTCCGGTCTGCGGTAATAGAAAGGCGGGATCATCTTGAGTGCCGGGTCGCCGTAGGCTGCACTGCGGATACCGCCCACCGGCGTAAACTCCACCCCTCGGTCCATTCCCTCCTGCAGCAGGCTTGTTTCGTAGACAGTCTGGTACATCTCCTTGATGGGCAGCCAGCGGTATTGCAATGCCTGTTCCAAGGTCAGTCTGCCCACCGGCATATCAGCGGGCGGGTGGATGGGGATGCAAAATTCCGGCATATAGAACAGCGGCACAAAGGTAAGCCCCTGCGCGTAGAACTCTGCACTTTCCAGCTGGAAGGAAAGATCCATCTCCCCCTTTTTCAGGCTGCGCCAGACCTCGCTGCGGTTGGCACACCACCCCAGAATGGGGGTATACTGCAGGCACAAGTCACTTGTCAGGGAAAACAGGTCGTATACGAACATCCGCATTGCCTCATGACACCCTGCGATGATCAGATGTCTTTCCGGCGGATTTTCCTGCTGCTGTACCGCACGGGCATGGCGCACCGCCTGCTGATACAGAGCCACCAGCTGCTTTGCCTTGGGGTAAAAGTCCCGGCCTGCCGGGGTCAGGATCACCCGGCGCGGTACATGCTGAAACAGTTCAAACTGCAGCTGTCCCTCCAGCGTGCGGATCTGCTGCGAAAGCGCTGACTGCGAAAGATACAGTGCCTCTGCTGCTGCCGAAAAGCTGTCCATCTCTACGATCTTCACAAATCCTTCCAGTGCACTCTGGTTCATCTGCGCAACCTCGCCTTCTTACATTAGGATTTCCTAAATTATAATATAACATAATTGAATTGTAAAGTGCGCCGCTCTACGCTACAATTGTTAAAGATTCAGCAAAGTGGTTTTTAACTTGCTGCGCGATGAGAAGAAAAACAAGAAGAGAAAGAGAGCGTACCTATGAACAAGATCTCCCGCAAGGGCTTTCTGAAGATCGCCGCTGCCGCCGCCATGAGCGGTGTCACTGCCGGCGCACTGGCTGCCTGCAATTCCGCCTCCGGCTCCACTGCCTCCGGTGCTGCCGGTCAGTACATTCCCGGCACCTACGAGGGCACCGCCGAGGGCATCTCCTCCACCGTCAAGGTCACCATGACCTTCTCTGACAGCGCTGTCACCGACGTGGTGGTGGACACCTCCGGCGAGACCGCCTCTTTCGGCGCTGCCGCTGCCGATGAGCTGCGTGAGCAGCTGCTGGCTGCCGGTTCTGCCGAGATCGACGGCGTTTCCGGCTCTACCATCACCTCCGATGCCGTGATGAAGGCTGCCAAGAGCTGCTACGCACAGGCAAAGGGCGAGGCCGTGGTGTCCAGCGTGCAGCTGCCCACAGGCGACGCAAACGACTGGCTGGGCAAAGAGCCTGATATCGACGAAACTGCCATCACCGAGACCGTGGACACCGACATCCTGATTGTGGGTGCAGGCAACGGCGGTATGTTCGCTGCCGCCTATGCTGCTGCCAACGGCCTGAACTTCCGTGTTATCGAGCAGAACGCCAACGTGCAGGACACCCGCCACTGGTACGGCGCTGTTGATTCTGCTGCCGCTAAGGAGGCTGGCGAACCCGCCACCGATAAGGCAAAGCTGCTGAGCGAGATCTCCCGCTACGCCTCCGGCAAGTGTGACCAGCGCGTTGTCAAGACCTGGATCAACGAGTCTGCCGCCATGCACGACTTCATGCGCAGCATTCTGGAAGATAAGTACGGCTGGGTATGCGATTTCACCTCCGGCAGCGAGGCTGCATGGCCTGCAGAGAATGCCGAGCACAACACCGACTACCTCTTCCCTGTGCAAGAGCACAACTACATGGCCAGCGAGAGCGCATCCGGCCTGCCCCGCAATGAGCTGCTGCTGCAGTACATTCAGGAGCTGGGCTACGATGTGGACTTCAAGACCAGTCTGGCCAAGCTGGAAAAGAACAGCGATGGCCGCATTACCGGCATCATCGCCCAGAGCACCGAGGATGACCACTTTATCCGCTACAACGCCAACAAGGGCGTGCTGCTGGCCTGCGGCGGTTTCCCCGGCAACCCCTACATGATGGAGCAGCTGGACCCGCTGGGCACCAGCGTGACCACCGCCTGCTCCTACTCCCCCGCCGACAAGGGCTACGGCATCCGCGCTGCTGTGTGGGCCGGTGCCAATCTGGACAAGGAAGCCGCTCCCATGCTGTTTGACCGCGGCGTTGTTGCCCCCGGCGTGGATGGCGGCTATGTGGACAGCGACTCCGCCTTTGGCGGCAAGGCCTTCCCCGGCAAGATCCGCCAGTACAACCCCGGTACCCAGCCCTTCCTGAAGGTGAACCGCAACGGCGAGCGCTTTGCCAACGAGAGCTGCCCCTACAACGATATCGTCTACGCTGCTGCCCACCAGCCGGGCCGCGTCTACGCACAGATCTGCGATGCCAACATTCTGGAAGACGCAAAGCGTTTCCACACCATCGGCTGCTCTGCCCAGACCCGCAACGGCGGCGAGAAGTACATTCAGGGTAAGATGGACGAGGCTATTGAGGCCGGTGCATTGTTCAAGTGCGATACGCTGGACGAGCTGGCCGACAAGATGGGCTTTACCGGTGCTGCCAAGGACACCTTCCTTGCTACCGTGGAGCGTTACAATGAGCTGTACGACAAGCAGAACGACGAGGATTTCGGCAAGCCCGCTTACCGCCTGAGTGCCATCCGCACTGCGCCCTTCTATGGCTGCTGGCTTGGTGCCTCTCTGCTGACCACCGAGCAGGGCATTGCCATCAACGAAAAGGGTCAGGCGCTGGACAACAACAACCAGCCCATGGAGGGCCTGTATATCACCGGTGATATGTCTGGCAGCTTTTTTGCCAACAACTATCCCTGCCTGATGGCCGGTGTGGCCATGGGCCGCACCCTGACCTTCGCCATGAAGGCCGTCAAGCAGATGGCAGGTCTGGATAACGCCTGATCCAGCGCGGTTTTCCGGCACATTTAAGCTTTTTTCCATTTCTTCTTTCTTCATGAAGAGAGGCGGTCCCTGTTTGGGGCCGCCTCTCTTTGCCATTTTTTCGCCACATGCCCCCTACACAAATCCCCACGATTGTGCTATGATAAGGCTGAACAGCCGGTTTGTGCCAGACAACCGGCAAAATCGAGGTGTTTGTACAAATGTCTGATCTCCTTGAAACTCTGCGGCAGGAAGGGGTAGACCCCGCCCTGCTGGAAGCAGTCCAACAGTACCGCGCTGCCCATGCCCTGCCGGACGCACTGCGCCCGCGCATTCCCTCCCCTGCCTTTACCTACTACGGCAAACAGGTGTGGGAGCAGGCGCTGGCGGCGCTGCTCTGCGGCGAAAACCTGCTGCTGGCAGGCGGAAAAGCCACCGGCAAAAACGTGCTGGCGGAAAACCTTGCCGCCGCCTTTGGCCGTCCTGCGTGGGACATCTCCTTCCATGTGAACATGGATGCGGCGTCCCTCATCGGCATGGACACTTTTGCGGACGGTCAGGTGGTGTTCCGGCCCGGCCCGGTATACCGCTGCGCCCAGTGCGGCGGCTTTGGTGTGTTGGATGAGATCAACATGGCCAAAAACGAAGCGCTGGCCGTGTTGCACGCGGTGCTGGACTTCCGCCGCGCCATCGATGTGCCCGGCTACGAGCGCATCCCGCTGGCGGAGGAGACCCGCTTTATTGCCACCATGAACTACGGTTATGCCGGCACCCGGGAGCTGAACGAGGCCCTCACCTCCCGTTTCGTGGTCATCCAGATGCCCACCATTACGCAGGACGATCTGGAAAAGCTGCTGCGGACGCAGTTCCCCGATCTTGCTTCCAAGTATGTGCGCCAGTTTGCACTGCTGTTCCTTGACCTGCAGAAAAAGTGCGACAGTGCGGAAATTTCCACCAAGGCGCTGGACCTGCGCGGCATGCTGGATGCCCTGCGGCTGATCCGGCGCGGCATCCCGGCAGGCGCGGCACTGGATATGGGCATCACCAACAAGGCCTTTGACTCCTACGAGCAGGGCCTGATCCGTGATGTGATCGCGGCGCGCATTCCGGCCAAGCTGGATGCCGCCAAGCTCTTTGGCTGATGGACGCCCAGAGCTACACCGCTCAGGAGCGGCGTGCGGCCAATCAGGTCTGGGCTGCTGCAGGAGCCTATGGCTTTGAGCCGTTGTTTCTGGCCCGCTATACCGACGGCACCACTGATTTTTACATGAACACCGTCGTGGGCCTCATCCACAAATATTACGGTGACGCGCTGATCCGCAGCATCTTTGATGCATGGGACGGTGATCTGCGGCAGACGATGCTGGACGACATGACATGGCTGTATCTGGAAAACGCCGCCTACCGGCTGGAGCTGCCCCGCCGCCCGGTTCTGGAAGCGCTGCGCCATGCCCATGCAGATTACTTTTTTGCGATTCAATACAAGCTCTCCCGTCAGGAGTGGATGGCAAAAAATCAGCTGGTCTACACCATGCAGGCCGCACGCTGGCGGCGTGTGCTGGGCCGTTCCGACCCGGTGATGACCCCTTATGAGTCCGGTCTTGCCGCCGCGCTGGCCCCGGAGCATGTGCCGGAGCCGGAACAGCTGAAAGCTGAAATTTTATCGATCTACGCAAAATTCAACCTGTTCGACGGTACTGTGCACCAGAAAGCAGCTTTGCATCTGCATCTGGACGGCCTGCTGGCAAAGCTTGCCACCAAAGCCATGCCCACCCAGATGATCAAAACGGACCGCGTGACCGTGGAGCACTCAAGCTCCGTGGATGCTGCGGGCGGCGGACTGGCGGTGGACAAGCGCAGGGCCCACATCACCCTGAAGCAGGATGCCGCGCAGGACAGAGCCTACATCGAAAGCTGCTTCGGCCGCTCCCTCTACCCGCCGGAACGGCTGCGCAAGGCTGAGCAGGAGCTTTGCGTGGGCGACCACCTGGGATGCCATTTGTGGTTCAGCGCCGGTGTGCCAAGCCCGGAGCAGGCCCCCACCCCGGAGGCAAAACATCTGGCTGAGCAGGCCGAACTTCAGGCTGACCGCAATCGCGCCTACTACGCTAAGAACCGGGAACTGCACCGCAGCGTCGTGCTACGGCTCACCGAACAGATCCGCAACTGCATTCTGGTGCATCAGCAGCCCAACGCCCGTGTGGCCCGCAGCGGAAACCTGAATGCCGGACGCATCTGGCGGGCCCCGCTTTTGAACGATGACCGGGTATTTTTATGCGCCGAGGAGGAAAACCAGCCTTCCTTCACGGTGGATCTTCTGCTGGACGCATCTGCGTCCCGCCTGCACTGTCAGGAGGTCATTGCGGCGCAGGGCTCTATTCTGGCCCAGAGCCTTGCAGCCTGCGGGATCCCGGTGCGGGTGTCCAGCTTCAGCAGCCTGCGGGGCTACACTGTGCTGCGTGTGCTCAAAGGCTTTGCAGACAAAAACCTGCAGAACATCAACCGATATTTTGCTTCCGGCTGGAACCGTGACGGCCTTGCCCTGCGGGCTGCAGGCGACCTTTTGCAGTATGCGCCCGGCCCTGCGCCGCGGCACCTGCTCATCGTACTGACGGATGCTTCGCCCAACGACAGCCGCCGCATCCCGCCCAGCCCGGAAAAACCGCTGGGCTGCGGTTACGAGGACGCCGCCGGTGTGGCCGACACTGCCGCGCAGGTGCGTGCGCTGCAGCGCATGGGCATCCGGGTGTCTGCCGTGTTCATGGGCGAGGATAGCTCTGCCGGTGCCGCTGCACAGATCTACGGCAAAAATATGGCACGCATCCGCGGCATGGACCAGCTGGCTCGTGCTGCCGGGCGGCTGATCCAGAACGAGATCCGGGAACTGGGCGACTGAAATAAGAGTTTTATAAGAGCAACGGCCTGCAGACGAGAGAGTTTTCTCCGTCTGCAGGCCGTTTTATACAACCGCGTCACAACCGTGTTTCGTCCGGGTTTTGCTTTCCCTACCGCATCTCGCAAATTCCTTCATTTTTCGATAAACTTATAGTTGTTTTTCGTTGTGAAATATGCTATACTAGGTTCACAAGATAAAACAATTCTGCGTAAGCCGCCCCGTGCACAGGGCTGTCTGCTGCAGAACCCGCCTGTTGTACAACGAGCCGCTGTATCAGCTTTTCAGGGAGGAACTCACGATGGACGCCAGCCGTTATTTTACCGCCATGCACAACGCCATGTCTGCCCAGCACCCCCGTGCGCAGCTTCTTTTAACGGTAAAGCTGCAGGATACCTGCGGCAACGATGCCTGTCTGGAGCTCAAGCAGCTGCCCGGTGAGAACACCTCCATCCTGTGCTACTCTACCATGGGGCGCCGCTGCCTGAACTTCCAGCTGTTCCGCAAGGGCTGGCAGCTGTGCCACAATGCTGATGGCCAGCTGGTGGGCCGCTTTCCTTCCAGTGCCGACGGCCTGATCGACGAGACCGATTTCCGTGCCTACTGCCGGGAGGACCGGCTGGATCTGGCACGCACCCAGCGCATCCTGTCTGAGCTGCGCACCCTTGCAGGAGCCGATCATCAGGGCAGCATCCCCCAGAACGCCCGCACCGGTGCCGTTATTACCGTGGAGAGCTTTGTAGGGGCCGGTGCCCGCTGGACCTACTGGAGTCAGGGCCCTGCACCCAGTCAGCCGCTGAGCGCCATCCTCTACTGGCTGGCAGATTTTCTGGCCGGAAGCGAGCGCCGCGCCTTGCAGGCAGACCCGCAGGCCGCGCACCTTGCGGCCCAGTGGCTGGCCAGCGATACCGCCGTATTCTTCCATCCGTCTGTGCCGCTGACTGCCATGGGCCCTGCCGCTTCCGGCACAGCCACAGCTGTCAGCCGCAGCCGTTCGGCTCAAACTTCCCCTGCCCGGAGCAAGAGCTGGCAGAGCATTCTGGCTGTGATGGCAAGCATGTAAATCTTCCGCTGCAAAGCAAGGGACTGCCGCACGTCATCTGGTGCAGCAGCCCCTTGCTTTTCTTTTGATCGCTTTCCGCAGTTTTATACCAAATACGGGTCCAGCAGAGCATCAACCGTTTTATTGCGCTTGGGATTCGGCTTTTTGACCACATGGCCCCGGCACACTACCAGTTCCAGATGCTGCAGCGCACGCAGGTCTTTCAGCGGATCGTGCTTCGTCACAATAAAGTCTGCGCTCTTGCCCGGCTCAATGGAACCAGTCACATCTCCTACTCCGGCCAGCTGTGCGTTGCGCAGGGTCGCCGTGTAGAGGGCAAACCGATTGCTCACACCGCAATACTTATGGAAATAGCACAGTTCCCGCCAGAAATCATACTGGGTGATGTAGGGGCAGCCCACGTCATTGCCCAAGCCCACCGGGATGCCGTTGGCAAGCGCGGTCTTTGCGCTTTCCACCACGCCGTCAAACACGATCTTGCCGTTGTACTGATCCTTTTCCGAGGCACCGGAAATCGCTGTATCGAACAGCGCATAGGGCAGCGCCGGGGAGATGGTCGTGCACAGGAAGGCTCCCCGCTCCTTATACAGGCGGACCGTCTCATCGTCCATTTTTGCACCGTGCTCGATGGAATCCACCCCATTTTCCAGCGCCACCTTTACGCCCTCCGGCGATTCGGTGTGTGCTGCTACGGTGTAGCCCAGCCTGTGGGCTTCGGCACAGACGGCTTTGACCATCTCCGGCTTCATTTTCAGCTCTCCGGGCGTTCCCTTTTCCGCAGCATCCAGCACACCGCCGGTAATCATCAGCTTGACAAGATCCACCTTCTGGCCGCTGGCCTTTCTCAGCTGAGCCAGCGCTTCGGCATTGTTATGGGCCGCAACTGCCACCGAACCCGCCATGTGTCCCCCGGGCACCGAAATGCCCTCGTTGGCGGCAAGAATGCGCGGTGCCAGCAGTCTGCCTGCAGCGGCATCGTCCCGGCAGCGAGTGTCAAAATCCGCAATGCCGCCCACGGTACGGATGGTAGTCACGCCACCCAGCAGTTCCAGCTTCGCGTAGCTGCACACCAGCCTGTAGGCCACCGCACAGGTCAGGCCATTGCTCAGAATTTTGCGCACCAGCGCAGCATTGTCCCGCGGCTTTGCGCTGGGCTTGCCGTTGCCCGCCAGATGCACATGCAGATTGACCAGACCCGGCATGATATAGCTGCCGTGCAGATCGATGACCTCATAGTCATCCAGATCCACACCCTCATCGGCAATGGCAGTGATCTTATCATCCTCGGTCAGCAGGATTTTGTGCGCTACCGGCTGCATCTGCTCGGTGCCATCCAGCAGGATCCCGTTCGTATAGGCACGTTTCATTGGGAACATCCTCTCTTTTTCAGGTTTTTCGGACAGGAGTTGTTTTGTTCCAGTATAGCACGTTCCGGCAGATGGTGCAATGCAAAAACGGGCAGGAAAGGTTCAACCCTCTCCTGCCCGTTCGGTGTTTTTTATTTACTGTGCGGCTGCGCTGGAAGCTACTTCGGAAGCAGCAGCCTCAGAAGCTGCTGCCTCGCTGGAAGCGGTCTCGCCGCCCTCAACGACCAGCTCATCCTCATAGTCAAGGCCGTAGGTATCCACCAGAGTCTCCTCATAGTCCTTGTGGAAGAAGTTCTCTTCGCCCAGAGCCTTGATCTCCTCGTTCAGCCAATCCAGAACGGTGGTGTTGCCCTGGCTCACAGCGGGAGCAATGGTGTCCTGACTTCCCAGAGAGGGAATGCCGACCGTGTAACCGGGGTTCTGCTTTGCAAATGCAATGACCTCGGTGTTATCGTTGGCCCATGCCACGCCGTTGCCGTTCTCCAGTGCATTCTTGGCCGTTGCATAGGAATCGTACTTCTGCAGCGGAATGTCGGGGTACTCCTTGGTCAGGTAGGTCTCGGCAGTGGTGCCGGAAATGACGATCATCTGATCGTCAGCGTTCCAGTTGTCCAGAGTGGTGATAACATTGCTGTCCGGAGAAATGACGCCCAGTGCAACGTTCATGTAAGGCAGAGCGAAGTCCACTTCCTCTGCGCGCTCGGGGGTCACGGTGAAGTTTGCCAGGATCACATCCACCTTGCCGGTCTGCAGATACTCGATGCGGTTGGCAGCCTCGGTAGAAACAAAGTTGATCTCTACGCCCAGATCCTCGCCCAGACGGCGGGCAAAATAGACATCATAGCCCTGATACTCGCCGTTCTCATCCACGTAGCCGAACGGGTTCTTGTCGGAGAAAACGCCGATATTGATGGTGCCGGACTCCTTGATCTGATCCAGCGTGCGGTAGACCACACTGCTGCCAGATGCTGCAGTTGCGGTGGAAGCAGAAGAAGAGCCGCCGCATGCGGTCAGAACGGCAGCAGCGGACACTGCGCCCAGACCCAGCAGGAAGGAACGACGAGAAACTTTAGACTGTTTCATAATGGATTCTCCTTTACAAAATCTTTCCCATTGGCTGCGAAACACCCGCAGTCTTTATCTTGATCTGTGACTCATTTCACAGCATCAAACGTGAATGTGCGCAGGAAGCGCTGCGCGCGCTCGGTCTTGGGCCGGTCAAAGAACTCGGCCGGTGCAGCCTCTTCCACGATCTTGCCGCCATCCAGGAAGATGACACGGTTGGCAATGGCGCGGGCAAACTGCATTTCGTGGGTGACGATGATCATGGTTTTGCCCTGCTTGGCAAGGTCCAGCATAACGTCCAGCACCTCACGCACCATTTCCGGGTCAAGGGCAGCGGTCACTTCATCAAACAGAAGGATCTCCGGGTGCATACACAGTGCGCGCACGATGGCAACGCGCTGCTTCTGTCCGCCGGAAAGCTCACGCGGGTAGCTGTTTTTCTTGGCAAGCAGGCCCACGCGGTCCAGCAGGGCCTCGGCCTCCTGCTGCACCTCTGCTTTGGGGCGCTTCTGCACCTTGGTGGGGGCCAGCAGGACATTGTCCAGCACCGTCATGTGCGGGAACAGCTCGTAGCTCTGGAACACCATGCCGATGCGCTGGCGCAGCTGAGTCAGATTTTTACCGCCGTAGGCAACGGTCTCACTGCCCAGACGCACACGGCCGCTCTGGGTGGGCTCCAGACCGTTCAGGCAGCGCAGCAGCGTGCTTTTGCCGCAGCCCGAGGGGCCGACCACCACGATGACCTCGCCGGGCTTGACAGCGAAGCTGATGTCGTCCAGAACTGGGGTCTCGCCGTAGGCTTTGATCAGATGTTCAACGGTCAAAATAGGTTCTGCCATACACGGTCACTTCCATTTCTTTTCCAGATAGCTTGCCAGCAGGCTGATGGGCCAGCATGCAAGGAAATATAGCACAAAAACTGTGAGATAGATGCCGAAAGCTGCATTGGGGCTGGCGGTGCGGTTGGCCTCAATGATCTGCTGGGCCACCTTGATCACCTCTACCACACCGATCATCAGCACCAGACTGGTGGTTTTGATCATACGGGTGATCAGGTTGATGGACAGCGGGATCAGGCGGCGCACCGTCTGCGGGATGATGATGTACCAGTAGGTCTGGATGCGGCTCATACCCAGCGCTTCAGCGCTCTCGTACTGGTGCTTCGGAATGGCGATCAGTGCACCGCGCACAAGGTCGCTCATTTCGGCAGTGCCCCACAGCACAAACACGATGATCGATGCCGTCTCGCCGGAAAGGTTCCACCCGAACGCGCGGGTAGTGCCAAAGTAGACGAGGAACAGCAGCACCATCTGCGGCATGATGCGGATAAATTCCAGATACAGCCGCAGGATCGCCTTGATGATGGGATTGCGGAAGGTCATCAGCACACCCAGCAGAATGCCGAGCGGCAGGCTGATCAGCACGGATGCCGCGCTGATCTTGAGAGCTACGCCAAGACCTCCCATCAGGCGGGCCATGTTTTTGCCCTTGAACAGGACGTCAAGACCCAAATCCAGCATAGCGCAGCCTCCTTTCGATCAGGCTGCCCACGATGGACACCGGCAGCAGGATGATGAGGTAGAACGCCACCAGCAGGAACAGGCATTCGATGGTCTTGGAATACATGCCGATGAGATCCTTGGCCGTGAACATCAGGTCCATCAGGCTGATGGCGCTGAACACGCTGGTCTCCTTGAGCAGGAAGATCACGTTTGCCATGAAGGCCGGCATGCTTGTGGACATTGCCTGCGGCAGGATCACATACCGCATGGTCTGCAGACGATCCATGCCCAAACTATAGGCGCTCTCGGTCTGGATGGGCTCGATGGCTTCCAGACCGCTGCGAAATGCTTCGGCCATATAGCTGCCGCCCAGAAACGCCAGACCTGCGATGCCGCATAGCTCGGCATTGGTCCGGATGCCCACCTTAGGCAGGCCATAGTAGATAAAGAACAGCTGCACCAGCAGCGGCGTGTTGCGGGACAGCTGGATGTAAACACACACGATCTGCCGCAGCACCGGCACCTTGTCGTATTGGATCACCGCACACGCAAGCCCGATGATGATGGCAAAAATGATGCCTGCAACGCCCAGCCGTACCGTCAGCACGGCTGCTTTCTGGTAGAGCGGCAAATATTGCTGGATCGCATTCCAGTCCATTGCCGGATTCCTCCCTTGTATCCTGATTTGCGGGTCAAAACAAAACGCCCGGAAGCTCCCTCTTCGAGTAAGCTCCCAGGCGGTCAGCGTCAGATCTCTCTGCGTGTTCCCACACAGAATTTGCAGATATGCTCACACGGCATACCATACTGCAGGGTGGCCGGTCCGGGAAGCGTTTGCGGTACAACAACACATTGCGCAACAACACATCATAGCCGTTTCCTCCCTGAATGATCTCAATTTTCGGATTTGCTCGACCCGATGCATGTAGTTTACACCCCATTACCCATTATGTCAATATGATTATGGGACTTCTTTCGATTCTTTGCTCAATCAGCCTAAAATGATATCATCACATGCATAAATTTTATTCATTTTTCAGCCTGACCGTATGCGCTGTGCGGACAGCAAAAGCCCTCCCATCGGGGAGGGCGGGGCCGGATTCAGTTTTTCCTGACCGCGATCAGCACACGGATCTTGCCGCCTGCCGCACGCAGGCCGCCATCGTACCAGCCGATGAGGGTGTACTCCTCACCGTTCACCTGAGAAAGAGTGGTGGGATAGTAGGTGCCTTTATACCACAGATACACCTGCATCTCATCGGCAGTTTCGTACTTTTTGTTTCCGCTCATGACCGAGGCCGCACCCACCTTGTCAATGACTACGGGCAGCAGCTGCGTCATGGACTTGACCGTACCGGAGGTGCTGGTGCCAATGGCGATGCCGCCTGCCAGCACCGGATATTTGGTACTGGTCTTGTAGGTCGTCTGTTTGCCGTTCACGTAGCACACGTAATCTGCACCGCTTCCCAGATAGTTGAGCACGGTGCTCAGGCTGCCGCTGGTATTGTTGGCGCCCAGTTTGAGCAGGTAGCTTGCCAGTTTATCGGTGCTGCCGGTCACGCTTTCCCACAGGCTGCTGCCAATGCTGCCGTCCACAAGGCCCCACAAAAGATCGCCGGTGCTGGGCAGCACGATATCCGCCACATCGCTGATGATCTGGGAATCATCCGTCGTGGTCGTGGTGGTGCTGCTGCCGGTCGTGCCAGTGGTGCTGTCGTTCCCTGTGAGCTTTTTGATCGCCGTGCTGACCGTCATGCCGGAGGAGGTCGTTCCGCTGGTGGTGGTCGTGGTGTTGTTGATGAGATTCTTCACATCATCCAGCACGCCATAGGTCCACAGATCACCGGTCACATCGTTCAGGATCAGGCGGTCGATCTGGCCGTTTTCGTTGGTGGTGTAGTAGCGCACATCGGCGTCAGAAAGTGTTACCCCCGATAGGCGGCTGGGACTTACCGTCCCAGCCACACCCTCCGATGTCGTATCCAGAATTTCTACGTCGTCTGCAAGGGCAGTGCCGCCCAGAGCAGTGCTGTCTGCATTGATGGTGCCGGAGGTGCTGGTTTTGGTGATGGTCTCCACCTGTTCACCCTCGGCGTTCACCGTGATCTTCACCATCCAGCCTGCCGGGTAATTCAGGCTTTTGTCCACATTCACGGTGCGGATAACGCCGTCGGTGCACTTGACTGCCACCGCCTGCCGGACGTCCGCACCGTTTTCCTCCACAAGGCTGCGGGCGGCGGTCTGCACCACACCGTAGAATACTTCGTCCGCTTCATCGCCGGTCAGCACCGCAACGGCCTCGTTGTTCATACCCAGCAGCAGGGTGACCACCTGCCCCACGCCGCCGCCGTTCAGGCTGGACAGCTGTGCCGCCGCCGAGGAGCTTGCAATGGTGTAGCTGGTGCCCGCCACGGTAACAGAGGTGGGTGCGCTGGCGCTGGGCGACACCGCCGTGATCCGGCCTGCCGCCTTGCGGGTATAGATCCACACCGTCTTTGCGCTGGCATTGTAATAGTATACGTCATAGGCGGAAAGCTGTGCCGAGGTGCTCACACTGCCATTGCGGTAGATGGCCTCCGGCACAAAGGGCAGGCTCTCGCCCTCGGATGCCACAAAGGGGCCCTCCAGACTGCTGAGCAGGATGGAGGAAACATCCACCTGACCGTTCGTCACGGTGTAGCCCAGCGTGGTGCCGTACACACTGCCGTCTGCCGTATTTGCGGTAAGGGCATTGTACAGCAGCACTGCGCCCTCTTCCAGAGTCATGGTCTGGCCCTGCGTGCAGCCCAGATTGCTCCGCAGGCCGATGGCATTGGCCTTGTTCAGCTGTGCTGCCGGAAAACCGCCGGTCAGGGTGGTGATATCGTAGCCCAGCAGGGTCAGGGCGGCAGTGCAGGCTTCTTCCAGCGTAACGGTGTTATCCGGGCGGAAAGAACCGTCGGTGTAGCCGCTCATCCAGCCCTGCTGCACTGCAATGCGGATATAGGGCGCATAAGCGCTGCTGCCGTTCACATCGGTATACAGGGTGCCGATGCTGCCCTGCGTATTGGCGTTATCGTGGTAGGCAGAAAAGGCCACCAGCAGCTTTGCCAGCTGCCCGCGGGTGAGCGGCGTGCTCAACCCGGCCGCTTCCTCGGTGGAGAAAGCGCCCAGCGTCACCGCCGTCTGTACCGCCGTGTTGGAGCCCGCTGCCGAAGCCGGCAGCACCAGCACGGACACGCCGATGCACACCGCCAGCAGCAGTGCGAGAAATCGTTTTTTCATAGTTGCCTCCTTAATTTGGGGCTCGCCCTTCGGGAGAGCTCCGGCATTGCGCCGCTGCAAGCGGACCGTGTCGGTGAGAGGGTTATCAGTCATAGCGCAGCGCTTCGATGGGGTTCAGCCGGGCCGCACGCTTTGCGGGCAGGTAGCCGAACAGCACACCGATGCCCACCGAAATGCCAAAGGCCACAGCCACCGAGCCAAGGGACGGCGACACGGTCATTTCCATATCGCTCATGACAAGCGGCAGGATCCTGTTGGCAAGCGCAGAAAGCAGATAGCCGAGACCGATGCCCAGCACGCCGCCAAGGGCGGAAGTGGTGGCAGCTTCGGTGACAAACAGGCCCAGAATGACCCGTTCCTTCGCACCCAGCGCCTTGCGGATGCCGATCTCACGGGTGCGCTCGGTGACGGACACCATCATGATATTCATGATGCCGATGCCGCCCACCAGCAGCGAGATCGCCGCAATGGCGGTGAGGATGGTAACGACCATGTTCACCATGGAGGTCATCATATCCAGCATTTCGCTCATACTGGTAACCATGTAGCCCTCATCAGAATTGAGCAGCTCCTGCAGGCCGTTTTCCAGTACGGTCTTCGCTTCGGAAATGTTGTCCTCGCTGGTCACGGTGACAGCGTAGGAGCTGGCGGTGCTGGTTTTGGAAACGCGGAGCGCCGTGGTGTAGGGCAGCAGAACGATATCATCGCTGCTGCCCTCCTGATCCGAGGTGTCTGTCACCTTGGCTTCCAGTACGCCCACAATGGTATATTTTTCTGAGCCGATCTTGATGGTCTGGCCCACGGCATTGCCGCCATAGGCCACACGGCTGATATAGTCGCCCACAACGCAGATCTTCTTGTTGTCGGTCAGATCCACATAGTTGATGCCGCGCCCGACGCGGACGGTGTAGCCGCTCATCCCAAGATAGCTCTCGCTCACGCCCTTGACGGAGGTGTTGCTGTAGCTGGTGGTGCCCACCTTCACGGTGCCGTTGATGCTGGCTGTCGGCGACACCGCCTCGAACAGATCCGGGTGGGCATCCACGAGGCTGTAAACATCCTCCACCTTCACTGACCGGGAGCCGTAGCCCATGACCTGCACGCTGATGATATTGGTGCCAAGGTCTGCAAAGCTGGACGCGATGCTCTGGGTCATGCCGTTGCCCAGACCCACGATGACGATGACCGCCGTCACGCCGATGATAATGCCCAACATGGTGAGGAAGGTGCGGAACTTGTTGCTCCAGATGTTCTGGACGGCCTCGCGGAAGGTCTCATAGATCATGATGCGCTCCCCTCCTGTTCCGTCCTGATCCCACAGCCGGGCTGCACCACGGCCTCAGGTGCGTGGGCATCGCCGTCATACACCACACGGCCGTCCTCCAGCCGGATGATGCGCTGGGCCTGCACGGCAATGGAGTTATCGTGGGTGATGAGCACCACGGTATTGCCCTGCCGGTGCAGCTCCTGCAGCATTTTCAGTACCTCACGGCCGGTGTGGCTGTCCAGTGCACCGGTGGGCTCGTCGGCCAGAATGACAGCCGGACAGCCTGCCAGTGCCCGCGCGATGGAAACACGCTGCTGCTGACCGCCGGAAAGCTGGTTGGGCTTGTTCCGGAGCTTATCTCCAAGGCCCACCCGTTCCAGCGCTGCGGCGGCACGGCGATGACGCTCCCCGCGCGGCACCCCAGCATACACCAGCGGAACCTCCACGTTTTCCATCAGGCTGAGCTTGGGCAGCAGATTATACTGCTGAAAGATGAAGCCCAGCAGCTCGTTGCGGATCTCGGCCAGTTCATCGCGGCTCATTCTGCCCACATCCCGGCCATTGAGTTTGTAGGTGCCAGCCGTGGGCACATCCAGACAGCCAATGATGTTCATGCAGGTGGATTTGCCGGAGCCGGACTGGCCCACGATGGCCACGAACTCGCCCTTGTTGATCTGCATCGAAATGTGATCTGCAGCCTTTACAAGGGTATCGCCCATCTGGTAATACTTGCACACATGATCAAATTCAATGAGGGCACTCATCAGAAGCCACCTCCCGGGCCTCCGCCGCCGGGGCCTCCGTTCCCTCTGCCGTGCCCGCCGCTGCCGCCCGGGCCCACCATGAACTCCATGCTGTCGCTGGCGTTCTGCTTTTCAGCAGCGTCGGCATCGTAGGCGATGGTGTCGCCCTCCTGCAGGCCGCCGGTCACCTCGATCGAATCGTTGTCGCTGGTGCCGGTGGTGATCTTCACGTACACATAGCCGTCCGGCGCAGTCATATCCTGCACGGCGTTGACGGCACTGGGCGAGTCCTTGGTGACAAGCACGTAATTGCCGCGCACCACCGCGCCATTGGGAATGGTGAGGGCATTCTCGGCACTGCTCACCTCGATCTCCGCCGTGGCATTCATGCCGGGCAGCAGGTCGCCGGTGTCATCGATGCGGATGGTCACCGGGTAGGTCGTGGTGCCGCCGGTGGTGGTGCCTGCAGCGGAAACGCTGGTGACCACGCCGGTAAAGGTGCGGTCCGAGATGGCGTCTGCGGTGATGGTGACGGTCTGCCCCTCCTTGATGGAGAGGATCTCCAGCTCGTCCACATTCAGGGTCATTTCCAGATAGCTCAGGTCGTAGATGGTGCACAGCGTCTCGCTGGAAGCCGTGTCGGTGCCCACAGTGTCACCGGCCTTGACATTCTTCTGGATCACGGTGCCGCTGATGGGCGAGGTGATGGTATAATTTTCCATCTGCTTTTCGGTGTCGCTCATGGAAAGCTGTGCGTTCAGCAGGCTGTCGGCAGCGGACTGCACCTGCCTGCTCAGCTCGGTGCCGGAAAGCTGCACAATGGCCGTGTTCGCCGCAACGGCAGTGCCCTCTTTGACACAGACAGCGGACACGGTGCCGCTGGTGGTGGCTGTGACGGTCTGCTGGTGCTGGTAATCGAACCGGGCCGAGGCCAGCGCACTGACGCCATTGATGGAGGCCGACGCTGCCTGTGCGGTGGTCAGGCTGCCGTTGTTCGGCACCGCAATGGTCACGGTGCGCACCAGCAGATTGCCGCTGCTGATGGTGTCGGTGCCGGCCACAGCCTGCACCGTGCCGGAAAGGGTCTCAAAGGTACCGTTGAGCATGACCTGTGCAGCCTGACCCACGGCAAAATTGGAAGCATCTGCCGCCGGGAATTCCAGCGTGAGCAGCAGGCTGGAATCGTCCCGCACGGTGGCGATCTCCTGCCCGGCGGTCACGTAGTCACCGGCCTTGACCTTGATGGAAGCCACCGTGCCGCCAATGACACTGCGGATGTACTGGGCATCGGCGGCATCGTCGTAGCTGCGCTGCGCCTGCTCCAGAGCGAGCTGGGCCTTTTCCACGCTGGTGGCAACGTCTGAGCTGTCGATGGTATACAGCACCGTTCCCTTTTCGATGGTATCACCCACCTCGAAATCGGCGGTGAGCACGGTACCCTTCACCAGCGACTTGACCGTATAGGTATTGGCTGCGGAAATGGTTCCGGAACCGCTGAAGGTGTTGGTGATATCCCGCCGTTCCAGCGCTGCTTCCACATACTGGGTGCTGGCCTGCACGTCTTTTTTGCTGGTTTTGGGCAGCAGCACCGCAGCGGCCACCGCCGCCACGCACACCACCGCCGTGATCTTTTTCCAGTTGTGCTTCAAAAACTGTTTCGGGTCTTTTTTGCCCGGCTGCGCCGCCGGGCTTTCAAATCCCAGCAGCTCCTGCCGGGCCTCCGGCAGCTGCGCCGGCTCGCTGTTTTTCTTTCGCAGCATTGTATCGCCCCTCCTGTATTGTGTACAGCGGTGGTACTCCCCCGCCAATATCTGGAAGTATACAGGATGATTCTTAGGAAAAGGGGCAGGAATTTCTTAAGAGTGGTTAAGATGAAAAAAGACAGCGTCAGCTTTTCCATGGGGAAAGCCCCTGCAAAGCCACATCCTTTTCCGCACCGCCAAAGCTGAGAGGGTACAGCAGCTGACAACAAAAAAACTGCCGCACTCTCATGCAGCAGTTCTAAATTTACTCTTTTGCTGTTTTGAACAGCAGTGTCATGCGGAAAACGCCCTCCGGCTGCTCAATGCGGCAGACACCCTGCATTTTTTCCATCATGGTTTCGATGCTGGGCAGGCCCACCTTGGTGCTCTCTGAGGAAGCAGGCACCGGCAGCACGCAGTTCTCAAAACAAAGCCCCGCTCTGCTTCCCTCCTGCACAAAGCGCACGACAACATCCCTGTCCGGATCTGCATACTTGAGCAGATTGGAGGTGATGTTATCCAGAATGCGGCGCACATACTGCCCGCTGACCGAGAGCAGCACGTCCTCATCGCCCAGTTCCAGCGCGCAGGCAAAGCCGCGCTGCTGCAGCGTTTCCACCATTTCCGTGAGCGGCTCTTCAAACACCGCTGAAAAATGTGCGGGCGGGTCCAGCACGGCCACGGTATCCCGGGTGACCAGCGCATACTCGAACAGATTATCCGAAAGCTGCTTGATCTGCCGGGCCTTCGCGTCGATCTTGTTCAGGTAATTGTCGGCCTGTTCCGGCGTTTCGTACTTGCGGCAGCGCAGGATCTCGGTATACAGCAGCAGGGTGGTCAGCGGCGTGCGCAGGTCGTGAGACATTTCGGTGATGAGGTTTTTCACCTTGGCCGATGCCTGTGCCTCCTCTTCCTGCTGCTGGCGCAAGGTCACCCGCATGGAGTCCAGACAGGACGCCAGCGTGGTGATCTCATCGCTGCCGCGGATGGTAATGGGGTGATCCAGATCGCCGCCCTCCATGGCCTGGATCTCCTCGCTGAGCTGCACGACGTAGCGCACGATCCTGCGGCAGTGCAGCAGGAAGAGGCTCGGGAACCACCATAAGATGCACAGGGAAAGCAAGATCTCGCACCCGATGCCGTAATAGGTATTGAAGCCGTTGTAATAGAGCATCGCGCTCACCTCGCCGTCTGCAAAGGTGAGCGTGTAGCAGGGCAGCCAATCGTAAAAGTCGGTCTTATCCACCAGAACACCCGTGTTATGATCCGATGTGCCGTTCTGCGGCAGAAACGAGATCATCCCGTCTTTGGGTGCAAACGAAGAGTAGATCATCGTCTGGCCCCGGTAGAGTTCCAGCAGGGTATAGCGCCGCTTATGGCTCCAGTCTGTCAATTCCTTTACATCGGTGCTGGCAAGGTGATGTTCGGTCACATAGCTCTGCAGCTCCTGCACCTGTTTCTGGGTGGCGTGCTGCTGTACCTCCGTGCGGCTGAACCAGAAGCGCAGCCCCTTGGCAAGCACCACCTGCGATACTGTCAGCAGCAGCACGCTTTCCAGCGCCGCCAGCGCAATGATGCGTATGAACTGCTTTGCAAGGCCGTGATGCTCTTTCATAAGCGGCCTTCCTCTCCGGCAGCAAAGCGGTAGCCTTTGCCCCACACGGTACAGATACGGGCGGGTTTTTGCGGATCATCCTCCACCTTCATGCGCAGATTGCGGATGTGCACCATCACCGTGCCGTTGGAGACATAATAATAAGGCTCGTTCCACACCGTTTCGTAGATAACCTGGATGGAATAGATGCGCTGCGGGTTCTGCATCAGCAGCCGCAGGATCTTGTATTCGGTCTCGGTCAGGTCCACCTCCCGCTCATCCACCCACACCCGGTTGCAGTCCAGCGCAAGCCGCACGCCGTGCGCTTCCAGCGTGGTGTTGCGCGGCTTCTGCGGTGCCTGCTCCTTGCCCAGATAGACGCAGTACCGGCGCAGCAGTGCCTTGACCCGGGCACTGAGCTCCGTAAAGGAGAAGGGTTTTGCCAGATAGTCGTCGCCGCCCGCAGTCAGGCCCAACAGCTTATCGGATTCCTGCGATTTTGCGGTGAGGAACAGGATGGGCACCGTTGAGCTCTTGCGCAGCTCCTCACACACGCGCAGGCCGCTCATGCCCGGCATCATGATGTCCAGAATGACAAGATCCACCTCCGGGTTGAACAGTTCCAATGCCCGCAGGCCGTTTTCCGCCTCCAGAATATGATAGCCTTCCCCTGACAGCAGGATGCGCACACCGTCCCGGATGTCCGGGTCGTCCTCCACGATCAGAATCGTCTGTCCTGCCATTCTCTTTTCCTCCCAGTTTTCATTCATTTCTTTCAGTATACCAGCCCGCTGCCGCGTTTTCCACGAAAGATTTCTTAGGAAATATTAAGAGTGTATTTTTGAATCATTCTTTATCGGCCTCAATTCCGCTGTATCTCTTCCACCAGCGGCAGATAGTCGGCACAGTATTTCTGGTACAGCGGCTGAACCAGCTGGCGGAAGTTCTGCATTTCTTCTTCGGGCAGCGGCAGTTCCCGGCACCCACCCGCCAACGCCGCTTCGCGGGCCGTTGTTTCCTCCTGTGCCCAGAGCTGGCGCTCATACTGTGCCGATGCCCGGGCGCATTCCTGCAGGATCTTCCGGTATTCCTCCGGCAGTGCATTCCATGTGCGGCCGGAAGCCAGCTGCACCTCCGGCACGCGGCTGTGTTCATCGGCCATGTAGTACCGCGCCACCTTGTAGTGCTCCATGGAATAGTAGGCCGGCCAGTTGTTCTCAGCAGCATCGATCTGTCCGGTCTCAAAGGCCGAGTATACGTCACTGTAGGCCGAAGTTTCCGGCACTGCACCCAGCAGGCGGATCATATCGATCACGATCTGGGAGTCCTGTACGCGGATGGTCTTGCCCTGCAGGTCGCTCAGGCTGCGCACCGGCTGACGGGCATAAAACGAGCGGGCACCTGCGTCATACCAGCTCAGGCCCACCATGCCCTGCGCGGTAAAATCCTGCAAAAACGCCTCCCCGATGCTGCCATCCAGCACACGCCACATATGGTCGGCATCCCGATAGAGGTACGGCAACAGCAGCACATTGAGCCGGGGCAGATCATCGGCGGCCACCGACAGTGACACACGCGCAAAATCCACGCCGCCAATGGCAAGCTGCTCCCACACCTGCTGCTCTGAGCCGTACTCGCCGTTCACCTTGACCTGAACGACCACCCTGCCCCCGGTCTGCTGCTGCACAAGGTCTGCAAAATACTGCGCACCCTGCGTGGTGGGATACCCGGCAGGCTGGTTGTCGGCATAGGTCAGCACAAAGTCCGGCACGGTCTGCGGCTGCGCGGCACAGCCTGCCAGCTGCAGCGCAGCAAGGCCCAGTCCGGCCAGAAAAGTCCGTCTGCGCATCTTGTCTCACTCCCCTTTTGCTGATAGTATACCGCAGCGGCACAGGGTTGTGCAACAGGAAAAGGCGGTGCCCGCCGCAAAGCAGGTACCGCCTTTTAGGAGAAGAAAAAGGAGATGTCTCAGTTACATCAGGCCCATTGCCTGAGGCAGTGCGGTAGACACTGCCGGGATAAAGGTGACCAGCAGCAGACCGCCGATGATGGCCACATAGTACATGAGCATGTACGGCATGACCTTGGCAAGCGAGGTGCGGCCCACCTTGATGCCCACGAACAGTGCGTTGCCCACAGGCGGGGTGATGTTGCCGATGCACAGGTTATACACGAGGATCAGACCGAACTGGATGGTGCTCATGCCAAAGCTCTGGCAGATGGGCAGGAACAGCGGGGTGAAGATGAGGATGGCCGGGGTCACATCCATAAAGGTGCCGGACACCAGCAGGATCACGTTCATGATGAGCAGGATGATGTACTTGTTGCTGGTCAGGCTCAGCAGGGCTGCCGCCACAGCATCCGGGATCTGCAAAAAGGCCATGACCCAGCCCAGAATGTTGGAAACACCCACAAGGAACACCACCATGCCGGACATCTTGGCAGAGTCCACGATGATCTTCCACAGGCTTTTCAGGTTGATGGAGCGGTAGCAGAAAGCCAGCACCAGCGCATAGACGACCGCGATGGCAGAGCCTTCGGTGGCAGAGAACACACCGCCGATGATGCCGCCGATGACCACGATGATCAGGGAGAGCGAAGGCAGGGCGCGCAGGGTGCAGATGCCGAGATTTTTCCAGTCAAACTTGCCGGGGGTGCCTTTATAGCCCAGCTTGACCGCCAGCAGCACGCCCACCACGCAGCAGCACAGCGCCCAGATGATGCCGGGGATGTAACCCGCCATGAACAGCGCAGCCACAGAGGTGCCGCCGGATGCCAGCGAGTAGGTGATCAAGGCGTTGGACGGCGGGATCAGTAAACCGGAGCAGGAGGAAGCAGCGTTGGTGGCAGCGGTCACGGCGGGGTCGTAGCCCTGCTCGTCGGCACCATCGCGGATCATGGAGCCAACAGCAGCAGCCGCAGCAGATGCAGAGCCGGAGATAGCACCGAAAAGGGCGTTGGTGCCGATGTTGGTCACCAGCAGTGCGCCGGGCATCTTGCCCAGAATGGCCATGACGAAATCCACCAGACGCTTGGCGATGCCGCCCTGATTCATGATGTTGCCGGCCAGAATAAAGAACGGGATGGCGGTCAGGCTGAACTTGCTCATGCCCACAAAGGTGCGCTGGGCAGCGGTCAGCACGGCCACGTTCAGGTCGATGGAAGAAAGGATGGCAGTCAGAGAAGAGACTGCAATGGCGTACGAGATGGGCACGCCGAGGAACAGCAGCACCAGCAGCACTGCCAGAATTACGAGTAACGCTTGAATTGCCACAGCTTAGTCCTCCTTGTTTTCCTTGTCAGCATCGGCAGCCATTTCGGCTTCCACCTTTGCAAAGTCTGCATCCTCCGGGGTGTCCAGACAGATGGAGCCGTTGGCGATGCCGATAATGTTCAGCACGGAATACACCAGAATGATCACGCCGCAGATGGGCATGACCCAGTAGAACACGCCCACGGCAACGCCCAGCGAGGAGGTCTGCTGTCCCATAGCCAGCTGGGACACCTGAAAACCGCCGAACACCAGAATGGTCGCAGAGAAGATGAAGGCGATGACCTCGGCAAAGATGTGGAACGCCTTGCGCATGGTGGGGTTGAACCGGTCCACCAGCACGGGAATGTTCATGTGGCCGCGCTCGCCGGAGACGATGGTGGCACCCAGCATGGTGCTCCAGCCGAACAGATAACCCACCAGTTCCTCCGACCATGTGGAGGGAGAGTTGAAGATATAACGTACGATGACCTGATAGGTGGTCAGCACCACCATGACCGTCATGCTCAGACCTGCCAGCAGGTTGAGCACCTTGTTCAGGGTATTTCTCAGTTTTTCCATGATGCTCCTCCTCAGTCCGCAGTATGGGCAGCGTTGTGCTGCTGGATCAGGTCATAAATGGGCTGCAGTTCCGGGTTTGCTGCCAGCACGGAATCGTGCAGGGGGGCCATAGCCTCCTGAAACGGTGCAGTGTCCGGGTAAATAAAATTGACGTGCTGCTCATTCTCGGCCTTATCTTTTGCCTCAGCCACAGCATCCTCCCAGGCATCCTGCTCGGTGCGCTTCACGATCTGGAAACCCTCTTCAAAGATCGCGCGCTCCTCGTCGCTGAGCTCGTTCAGGAAGGCGTAGTTTGCCACCAGCAGATCCGGCACCATCTGGTGCATATCGTAGGAGTAATACTTGCAGATATCGCCGTGACCGTTATCGGTCAGAGCCAGCTCGTTGTTTTCGGCACCGTCCAGAATACCGGCCTGCAGTGCGGTGTACACATCGCCGAAGCCCATGGGGGTCGCCGTGCCGCCCAGCAGACGCATCATTTCCACGTTGGTGGGCGACTGCTGCACGCGGATCTTCAGACCCTTCAGGTCGGAGGGCTGGTTGATGGGGGTCTTGATGGTGTAGAAGTTGCGGGTGCCGGCATCCAGCCATGCCACCGTTTCCAGACCGGCCTTGGAAGTGGTCTTGAAAATGGGGTCTGTCACCTCGGGGTCGTCCATCGCCTCGTGGTAGGCTTCTACGCTGGAGAACAGGTAAGGCAGGTTGAAGATTTGGTATTTGGCACTGAAGGTCTCCATGATGGCAGTGGACGCCACCACAAAGTCGATGGCACCGGTCTGGGTCAGCTGCACCATTTCGGTCTGGGAGCCCAGCAACTCGCTGGGGTACACCTCCACACGGTACTTGTCGCCCAGCTTCTCGTTGATGTAGTTGGCAAAGGCTTCCAGTCCCAGATGATCCGGGTGGGTCTGGGACTGCACATGGCCGATGCGCACGATCTTGCGGTCGTCACCGGAGCCGGCGCCGCAGCCGGTAAGCATCATGCTGCTGGTCAGTGCCGCTGCGCCCATCAGCGACAGAAACGTTCTTCTCTTCATGAATTGCATCCTCTCTTTTCTCTCTTTTTCTATGATTAGATTTTAACAAACCGTAAATTTTTGCGAAACCGGATTATTTTGCGAAACGCAGCACGATTTTATCTTTGTTGTATCCAAGTACAATTTTTGCATCCCACAGACGAAAGAAACTGGCAAAAACAAAGAAGCACCCGTCCTTCTCCTGCTGACAGGCAGGAAAGAACGAGTGCTTCTTTTATATCCGTTTTATCCTTGTACTGCTTTTTCCGCTGCGGCCATGCGGTACTCCGAAGGGGTCTGGCCCGTCAGGCGCTTGAACACCCTTGTAAAATAGTTGGCATCGCTGTAGCCCACAGCCGCACCGATGTCCTTCATGTTCAGGCGCGGGTCCAGCATCAGCTGGCGGGCCCTGTTCACCCGGTATTCGTTCAGATAGGCCGAAAAATTCACCTTGAAGCACTGTTTGAACAGCTTGCAGAAGTAAGCATCCGAGTAACGCAGAGCTGCTGCGGCATCCTGCATGGAGATGTCTTCCCGATAGTGGGCATCGATAAAGCTGCCGATCTCGGCCCGGATGATGGCGGTGCGCATGTCCCCGTCCTCCTCTGGGCGGACAGGCTCCTCCGGCACAGGGGCTTGCAGCGGGCGGGCAGGCAGCTGCACCGACACCTGCCGGATGGCTTCCTCCACCGCAAACACCAGTTCCTGCTCGTTGTAGGGCTTGAGCAGATACTCCATGGCCCGCACGGAGATTGCCTGCCGCGCGTAGTCGAACTTGTCAAATCCGGTCAGGAACAGGATCGCACAATTTTTGTCTGTCTCACGGATCTTGCGGGCCACTTCCAGCCCGGTGAAGCCGGGCATTTCAATGTCCAGAACCGCCACCTGCGGTGCTTCGCGGGCAAAGAGCTCCATGGCTTCCCTGCCGTTTTTCGCCTCGTACAGGCTGATCAGATCCCCCAGATATTTCTGCAGCGTCTTGCACAGCACCTTGCGCTCGATCAATTCATCCTCTGCCACCAGCAATTTGCACTTC